>ENA-OQNN01000049-OQNN01000049.1-human-gut-metagenome-genome-assembly--contig:-NODE-49-length-139188-cov-6.404693_pt1 | contig 139188 bp, 116 predicted proteins | sample MGYA00242624_ERZ504870 | MGnify/ENA primary metagenome ERZ504870 (study PRJEB26092, sample SAMD00036379) | human gut metagenome | host: Homo sapiens | study: EMG produced TPA metagenomics assembly of... | reverse complement strand
CACGGAATAAAAAGTAGGAAGCCGTTCCAGTGAATGTGAAGAAGGTGTTGGAAATAGTTAAGCGTCAAAATTATGCGTTGGGTTTTCGAAATTTGCCTGTTTGAGCCGAATGGCGAGTTGCAAATTTCGGAAGCCCGTTTTTAGCATAATTTTGACGCTTTAGTATTTCCCGCCGACGGAACCTGAACAGGAACGGCTTCCTACTTTTTATGCAGGTCCGGGTCGTCGTGCCTTTCTGAATTAAATCCCAAGCGATTGAGTAAAAAGCTGCGACTTCTCCAGCCTCTCATAAAATTCCTCATAAAAATTCCCATCTTCCCCATAAGGCGTCAGATAAAATTGTGTCAGCACATGCATACTGATTGTTCTGGCAGTTGAATCAGAATTTGAAGAAGAATCAGAAGTAAGATTCATAACGTATTTCTGAAGCCCTTTCAGAAAGAAATGCCAGTCAGCAATATATTTCTCGTAGGTTTTCAGATTCGGTGTATCCAGCCATTTTTTGATCTTTACTTTAGAACGATCCGTTTTCGGACATTCATGTACCTGTAAGAAATATTGGAAAGAATGGTTTTCATAAAAACGTCCCAGAGGGAACATGCGGCAGATTCCGGGACGGAATGCATGAACCGTACACCGTCCGTCCGCATCAAGGAAAGAACAGGCCTCTTTGGTTCCGGTCATCTTCAGATTCGGAAGAATGATCCCGTCTGCCACATTCAGTTCCAGCGGACCGGCCAGGAGTTCATTCACTGGTTTTGACAGATTGATGGAAAGCCGGTACACATCCAGTGGATCAAGGATGATGGAACTTCCCATACCGTGACAGCAGGCGGAGCAACCGTCACAGCCTTTGCAGTCAGTCCTGGCCATATCGTTGCTGCTGTATAATTTCCCATCGGATATTTCATCCAGATTAATCTCTCTTAACATACTCATTACCTCATATCTGTGATTATAGTTTTTTGTATAGTCTTGTTAGATAAGTTGATTATAGTGTAATATAGAGAAAGATGCAAATAAAATAGAAGGGATGTGGACAGGTATGAAATTTTTCCATTTATCGGATCTGCATATCGGAAAGCAGCTTCATCGTTATAATTTAAAAGAAGATCAGCAGGTGATCTTAAAAGAGGTCATTGCCTATGCAAAAGAATTGCGTCCGGATGCAATTGTGATTGCCGGGGATATTTATGATAAGTCAGTTCCATCAGCGGAAGCAGTGACTATATTTGATGAGTTCCTGACGGAACTTTCAGAGATCACACCGGCAATTCCGATTCTGATCATCAGCGGAAATCATGATTCACCTGATCGTCTGAATTATGCTTCAGAGATTTTGAGACGGCATCATATTTATCTTGTGGGGAATGTTCCGGAGCAGCCGGAAGAGCATATTGAAAAAGTAACATTGCAGGATACATATGGAGAGGTAGATTTTTATCTGTTGCCATTTATGAAACCTGGATATGTAAGAAATGTTTTTGTTAACAATGTCCCAGAGACATATGCAGATGCTGTGAGAGAAATCATTAAACGAGAAGAGATAGATTATAATAATAAAAGAAATGTATTAGTTTCCCATCAGTTTTATGTAGGAGAAAAGGAAGGAAGTCCGGAAACCTGTGATTCGGAAGTATTTTCCGTAGGAGGGATTGATAATGTAGATATCGGGGCAGTGAAAGAATTTGATTATGTGGCGCTTGGACATCTTCATGGGGCACAGTACGTCAGCAGGCCAAAAATCCGGTATTGCGGTACGCTTTTGAAGTATTCTGTCAGTGAGAGCACGCAGACCAAAAGTCTTACTGTGGTGACTTTAAAAGAAAAAGGGGAGAAGCCGGAAATTGCATGCTATCCGCTGCATCCGCTCAGAGATGTCAGGAAGAAAAAAGGAACGCTGGAAGAAATTATAAAAGAAGCCGGTGAAGAAGAAAAAGAGGATTATATCAGTATTACGCTGACAGATGAGATCGATCCATATAAACCGAAAGAGCAGCTGGAACGGGTATTTTCCCATATATTAGAGATCCGGGTAGATAATCAGAGAACAAGAACCAAATTAAAAGAAATGGATGAAGAACTTGTTATGAAGGATCCGTTTACCTCTTTTTGTGAATTCTATAAGGAGATGCAGGGAAGAGAGATGAATACGCAGGAGGAGACAATCATGAAAGAAATCTTTGACAATGTGAAGGGAGTGGAGTAGATGAGACCGGTTAAGCTTATTATGTCAGCGTTCGGATCATATGCCGGCAGAACAGAGATTGATTTTACAGAGATTCCCAATGGACTGTTTCTGATCACAGGAGATACAGGTGCAGGTAAGACTACGATCTTTGATGCAATCACATATGCGTTGTATGACAGGACCAGCGGCGGCACCAGAGATGGAAATATGATGCGGAGCCAGTATGCGGATGAAGGAACGGATACTTATGTTGAGTACACGTTTATATATCAAAAGAAACAATATAAGATACTAAGAAATCCGGAATATATGCGCCTGGGAAAAAGAAAATATGCAGACGGGTCACTGAGATATGTGAAGGAGACCCCAAAGGTAGAACTGACACTGCCGGATGGAAGTGTATTCAAAGGAAAGAAGAGAGAGACGGATCAGAAGATCGTAGAAATTACAGGGCTGGATGCAGATCAGTTTACCCAGATTTCCATGATTGCACAGGGAGAATTTCTGAAGCTTCTGCTGGCTGAATCAAAAGAACGGAAAAAGATATTTTCCAGAATATTTCAGACACGCTTTTATTACAGAATACAGGAAGAATTGAAGAAACAGGCAGTACAGTTATATGTCAAACTGGAACAGAATCTGCAGGAAATGAAGCTTGAGATGGCCAGGACAGAGTATCCGGTGTGTGAGAACGGAAAAGAAACGGAGCTCAGCAGAAAATGGAAAGAAGTATCCGGACAGGATATTCCGGACAGAGACAGAATATCGGAGATACTAAAAGAAATCATCGGACAGGGAAGCCGATTGGAAAAGGCCTGCAAAAAAGAAGCAGACGGGGCACAGGTGCTTCTGGAAGATAAGAACCGTCTTCTGAAGGAAGCAGAACTTCTAGATCAGCTCTTTGATTCGTATGGACAGGTACTGAGCCATCTGAAAGAAAAAACAGCGGAAAAGGCAAAATATGAGCTTATGAAGGAGCAGATACAGTCCGGTAAGAGTGCAGAACGTGTCAGAACAGAGGAAAAGAGATATCTGGAAGAAGAAAAAAGGCTGACAGAGTTAAAAACACAGGATCATAGTCTTCAAAAGAAATTACAGGAATGCAGACAATTGTTGCAGGAACTTACAGAAGATCAGAAAGAGGCTGTGAAAGAAAAGACAGAAAAAGAGATTGTACTGACCGAGAAAAAAGTGCGGATACAGGATGCAATTTTGCAATATGAGAGTATTAATAAAAAGCAGGAAACTTTGAATAAACTTGCAGAAGAAATAAAAAAATATTTAAATCATGCAAGAATAATAAAAGAAAAGAATGAAATCCTGCAGAATAAGAGCGAAGAAATAATTGAATTTCTAAAGCAACATGAAGATGTTGAGATATGCATAAATGAATGCAGAAATAAAAAACAACAGACAGAAGAAAAAATGCGGCAATATAAGGAACTGGACAGACAGGAAAACAGAAAAGAACAATTAAAGGAAGACTGCGAAAGAGCAAAGAAAGAAGCTGAATGTGAACAGAAGAATTATGAACATGCATGGGCGGAATATGAAATGAAGTATCAGAAGTTTCTGAAAGAACAGGCGGGAATACTGGCTTTGACACTGGAAGCAGGACAGCCTTGTCCGGTCTGTGGTTCCAGAGACCATCCTCAGATTACATTATTGAGTGACGAAGCACCGACACAGGCAGAAGTAGAATCTGCAAAGGAGGAAAGAGACAGGAAAGAAAAAACAAGAGATATAAAAGTCGCTGCATTCCGGGAATGTCTTGCAGGATACCAGGCAGCACAGGAAATCTGCCAGACGCTTCAAATGAACATAAAAGATGCGCCGGAAGACGGAGTTAAGACTAACTGGAAAAAGATTATGCAAAATCTGGGACAGACGTTTGCAGAAACAGAAGAACAATTAAAACAACTGGAACAGATTTCCGAAAAATGCAAAGCATTAAAGAAGAATCAGGAACAGATTGCGGAGCAGTCGGTGGAACTGGAAAGAAAAGAATGGGAAACGGACCAATGCCTGACGGAATCAAAGCTGGTATATACAAAAGTACAGGCTGAATATCAGACTGCGAAGGAGAAACTGCCATATGAGACCATAGAAGAAGCAGAAAAACATCTGGCACAGACAGTAGGAGCTTTGGAGCAGTTGAGAAAGAATTATGAGACAGTGACCAGACGTCTGACAGAAATGCAAAATAAAGAAAAGGAACTGGAAGGACGTAGTAAGACCGTGAAGACATCTGCTTTACAATCTCAGAAAGAAGCAGAGAAAAAGAAACTCCGTTATGAGCAGGTAATGAAGGCACAGGGATTTGCGGATGAGGAGAGTTATCATAGGAAATGCATGAAGGAGACGGAACTGGAAGAAGCAGAACGGTGGACAGAAGCATATCAGAGAGAACTTCAGGAACTGGAAGCAAACAGAAAATTACTGGAACAGCAATTGAAGGGGAAAGAAAGGAAAGATATAGCGCAGATCAAACAGGAAATGAAAGAAGCATCTGAAGTGCTGGAGCAGATCCGCAGGGAATATATGAGGCTTCATAATATCAATGAAAAGAATAGAGAAATCAGGGATAATCTGAGACGCAATTTTGAGAAGAACAGTGGACTGCAGAACCAGTATGAAATCATTGGTAATCTGAGTAAGACGGCGAATGGAAATCTGAGTGGAAGTGCAAAACTGGACTTCGAGACTTATATCCAGAGGCAATATTTTCGGCAGATCATACGTGCCGCAAATAAGAGGCTGATCCGTATGACATCCGGCGAATTCATTCTGCAATGCAGAGATGTTGAAAAGCTGGGAAGCCAGGGACAGGCCGGACTGGAACTGGATGTGTATCATATGGCAACAGATACGATCAGAGATGTCAAAACCTTATCCGGCGGAGAATCTTTTATGGCAGCGCTGTCTATGGCATTGGGACTTTCTGATATAGTGCAGAATACAGCAGGTGCGATCCATCTGGATACGATGTTTATAGATGAAGGGTTCGGATCTCTGGATGATGCATCGAGAGATCAGGCAATTCGTGTACTGAATGATCTTGCGGATAAAGACAGACTGGTGGGAATTATTTCACATGTAAATGAACTGAAAGAACAGATCGATCATAAGCTTGTAGTGAAAAAGACGGAAAAGGGAAGTTCTGTAAGCTGGTCGGTATAAGGACGGAAAATCTGTTATCGGATCCGTTATATACAGAGATAAAAACAGGGAAGGTGTTGCATGATACGCAAGCGTTAGCAACAGCTTCCCTGTTTTTATTCGTTTAATAGTTATTTATGTTCTTCCTGATATTTCAGAGAAGCTTCGATAAATCCTCTGAACAATGGATGCGGTCTGTTCGGTCTTGATTTTAATTCCGGATGTGCCTGTGTGGCGATGAACCAAGGATGTTCAGGAATTTCAATCATTTCAACAATCCTTCCGTCCGGTGAGAGACCGGAGAGCTTCATGCCGTGAGAAGTAAGAGCCTCGCGGTAGTCATTATTGACCTCGTAACGATGACGGTGGCGCTCACTGATCTGATCTGTTCCGTACATTTCGTAAGCTTTGGATGTCTTATCAAGTACACAAGGATAAGCCCCAAGTCTTAAAGTTCCGCCGATATCTTCAATGCCAATCTGCTCTGGCATGATATGGATGACCGGATGAGTGGTGTTTGGATCAAGTTCTGCACTGTGAGCATCATTGTAACCGATGACATCTCTTGCAAATTCTACGATAGAAAGCTGCATTCCGAGGCAGAGACCTAAGAACGGTATATTGTGTGTACGTGCATATTTGATCGCCTCGATCTTTCCTTCGATACCACGGTTACCGAATCCGCCGGGAACCAGGATACCACTTACGTCACTAAATAATTCCTCGGCATTATCGGCAGTAACGGTTTCTGAATCGATCCATTTGATATTTACAGTAGCACGGCTGAAGATTCCACCGTGTTTTAATGCTTCTACAACACTGATGTAAGCATCATGAAGCTGAATATATTTACCAACCAAAGCAACTGTGACTTCGGTGGTTGGATTCTTAAGGTAGTCGACCATTTCTGTCCAGTCTTTTAAATCCGGTTCCGGGCAGTCGAGGTGGAGACATTCACATACAACACCTGCAAGATTCTCTTCTTCCATTGCAAGAGGAGCTTCATACAGATATTCTACATCCAGATTCTGCAGTACATGATTAGACGGTACATTACAGAATAATGCGATTTTGTCTTTCAGTCCGACACCGAGTGGATATTCGGAACGGCATACCAGAATATCCGGCTGGATTCCCATTCCCTGAAGATCTTTAACGCTTGCCTGGGTAGGTTTTGTCTTCATTTCCTGAGAAGCCTTCAGATATGGAATCAGTGTGACATGAATCAGGATAACATTTTCACGTCCTTTTTCATGCTGGAACTGACGAATGGCTTCCAGGAAAGGCTGACTTTCGATGTCACCAACGGTTCCGCCGACTTCAATAATGGCAATTTCCGTATTCTCAGCGGCTGGATTGCGATAAAAACGGGATTTGATTTCATTTGTAATATGTGGGATAACCTGAACCGTTCCTCCGCCAAAATCTCCACGGCGTTCCTTCTGAAGAACAGACCAGTAAATCTTACCGGTTGTTACGTTGGAATTCTTGCTCAGACTTTCATCGATGAATCTTTCATAATGTCCAAGGTCAAGGTCGGTCTCAGCACCATCATCAGTTACAAATACTTCACCATGCTGTACAGGGTTCATAGTACCAGGGTCAATGTTGATGTACGGATCGAATTTCTGCATTGTAACTGTGTAACCACGAGCTTTCAGCAGACGTCCGAGAGATGCGGCTGTAATCCCCTTACCTAATCCAGATACTACACCGCCTGTAACGAATACGTATTTTACTGCCATAACTTCCTCCTTAAGTCAAAATTAGTTTCTCTGTTATATAAAGTGTTCAAAAAAAATACTTTAAGATTATACACCTTTGTTATTAAAAAATACAGAGTTTTTTTCATATTTTGCTTCAAAAGTTGCCTGAATAGACAGCAGTTTGAATTGTTTGATGTCTACAGACCCCGGCATAACAGATACATGAGCCTGACAGCCTTTTAATTTAGGAAGCTGTTCCATCGCAAGTTTTGCATCTTCACTGGTAGCAGCACTTACAGAAAGGGCAATCAGAACTTCATCGGTATGAAGGCGTGGATTGCGGCTTCCCAGATATTTTGTTTTCAGACTCTGGATTGGTTCGATCGCCTGTGGAGAGATGATCTTGATCTCATGTCCGATACCTGCAAGTTCTTTTAATGCATTCAAAAGAAGAGCAGAGCATGCGCCAAGAAGATCCGATGTCTTGCCTGTCACGATCGAGCCGTCTGGGAGTTCCAGTGCAGCTGCAGGCCCGCCTGTACGCTCGGATTCGGTGAGAGCCGCATCGACTACCGGACGGTCATGAACGGTAATATCTGCCTGGTTCATTAACATTTCTAATTTATAAGTTTCTTCTTCAGAGCATGCGCCGAGAAGAAGTCTTCTCCTGGACGCATAGTATCTGCGGATGATTTCCTGACAGGAAGCGTTTCTACACGCGTCATCATTGCAGATACAGTTGCCAGCCATATTTACCCCCATATCTGTTGGGGATTTGTAAGGACTTTCTCCGTAGATGCGCTGGAACATGGCATTTAATACAGGGAAAATCTCTACATCACGGTTATAGTTGATCGTTGTCTCACCATAGGCTTCCAGGTGGAACGGATCTATCATATTAATATCATTCAGGTCGGCCGTAGCTGCCTCGTAAGCCAGGTTGACCGGATGTTTTAACGGAATATTCCAGATTGGAAATGTCTCAAATTTGGCGTAACCTGCTTTGATTCCGTGCTTGTGTTCATGATATAATTGTGACAGGCAGACAGCCATCTTTCCACTTCCAGGTCCCGGAGCAGTCACAACGACCAGAGGACGGCTTGTTTCTATATAATCATTTTTTCCGTAACCATCGTCACTTACGATAAAAGGTACATTTGTCGGATATCCGGGAATCAGGTAGTGACGGTACACTTTGATGCCAAGCTTTTCCAGACGATTTTTGAATAATTCGGCACTTTCCTGTGCGTTATATTTGGTAATAACGACACTTCCGACATAGAGCCCAAGTCCCTGATAGATATGCATCAGGCGGAGTACATCGGAATCATACGTGATACCAAGGTCACCACGGATCTTATTCTTTTCAATATCTTCAGCGCTGATGACGATGACGATTTCGGCCTGATCGGACAGCTCGCATAACATACGGAGTTTGCTGTCAGGCTGGAATCCAGGAAGAACTCTGGAGGCATGGAAATCATCAAAAAGTTTGCCTCCGAATTCTAGATACAGTTTGTTGTCAAATTGTCCGATACGTTCACGGATATGTTCAGACTGCATCTTCAGGTATTTTTCATTATCGAATCCAATTTTCATAAGTACATTCCCTCATCTAAAATATATTTGATTTTTTATAGTGGAAAATCTGCCGGAATCGGCATAAGCATTTTCATTTCAAGTATACTACAACACATAGGAAGTTTACAATCTTTTCATAATGTTTTTATTGATTTCTAACATAGTGGTCTTTATAATAATTAGTTATACAGGAGGATTAAAATGGACAACCAAAATAATAAGAATAACAAGAATAATAAACAAGGTATTTCGTTTATTTTATTGGTCACAGTTATTACATCGATTCTTGTGGTTGCACTGTTCCAGTTTCAGGGAATGACCTCTGCAAAAGAGATTACTTATAATAAATTCCTGAAGATGGTAGATGACGGCAAGGTCAAAAAAGTAGAGATTCAGAGTGATAAGATCATGATTGTCACGAAGAAGGATAAGGACAGTGGAATTTCACAGGAATATTATACCGGAGTTGTGAATGATGACGAACTGACCAACCGTCTGGAAAAAGCCGGTGTAGAATTTAATCAGGAGATTCCGGATACCACATCCGCGGTAGCAATGAACGTTATCTTAACATTCCTGCCAATCGCATTCTTTGTCGGAATGATCGTCTGGATGACAAAGCGTATGTCAAAAGGCGGCGGCATGATGGGAATCGGTAAGAGCAATGCCAAGATGTATGTAGAGAAGCAGACAGGTGTGACATTTAAAGATGTGGCCGGTCAGGATGAAGCAAAAGAGTCCTTACAGGAAGTAGTAGATTTTCTGCATAATCCCGGGAAATATACGAGTGTCGGTGCAAAGCTTCCGAAGGGAGCGTTGTTAGTCGGTCCTCCGGGAACCGGTAAGACACTTTTGGCGAAAGCAGTAGCCGGTGAAGCAAAGGTACCATTCTTCTCACTGAGCGGTTCAGCATTTGTGGAAATGTATGTCGGGGTAGGAGCATCCAGGGTACGTGATCTGTTTAAACAGGCTCAGCAGATGGCACCATGTATCATTTTCATTGATGAGATTGATGCAATCGGTAAGAGCCGTGACAATCAGATGGGCGGCAACGATGAGCGTGAACAGACACTGAACCAGCTTCTTGCGGAGATGGATGGATTTGAAAGCAATAAAGGACTGGTGCTTCTTGCAGCAACCAACAGACCGGAGATCCTGGATCCTGCGTTATTGAGACCAGGACGTTTTGACAGACGAATCATCGTGGAAAAACCAGATCTGAAAGGACGTGTAGAGGTCCTGAAGGTACATTCTAAAGATGTAAAGATGGATGAGACTGTTAATCTGGAAGAGATTGCACTGGCAACTTCAGGAGCAGTTGGTTCCGATCTCGCCAATATGATCAATGAGGCAGCAATCAATGCAGTAAAACATGGAAGAAATGCAGTGTGTCAGTCAGACTTATTTGAAGCAGTAGAAGTAGTACTTGTAGGAAAAGAGAAGAAAGACCGGATTATGAGTCAGGAAGAACGGAGAATCGTTTCCTACCATGAAGTCGGACATGCGCTGGTAAGCGCATTGCAGAAAGATGCGGAACCGGTACAGAAGATTACGATTGTTCCACGTACGATGGGAGCACTTGGTTATGTTATGCAGACTCCGGAGGAAGAAAAATTCCTGAATACGAAGAAGGAACTTCAGGCGATGTTAGTCGGATTGCTTGCAGGACGTGCCGCAGAAGAAGTGGTATTTGATACGGTTACAACGGGAGCTTCCAATGATATCGAGAAAGCAACAAGCGTTGCAAGAGCCATGATCACACAGTATGGTATGAGTGAGAAGTTCGGACTGATCGGTCTGGAATCCATTCAGAACCGTTATCTGGACGGACGTCCGGTCAGCAACTGTGGACAGCAGACAGCATACGAGATTGATGAAGAAGTCATGAAGATGCTGAAAGATGCCTATGAAGAAGCAAAACAACTGCTGAGAGATCACAGACAGTCACTGGATAGGATTGCGGCATTCCTGATCGAAAAAGAGACGATCACCGGAAAAGAATTTATGGAAATCTTCCATGAAGTAGAAGGAATTGATCCGGATGCACCGAAGAAGGAAGAAGCAAGAATCGGTATGAATCCGGTAGAAGGTGAAGGGTTTGTTATGAAATCTGCAGATGATACAGCCGAAGAACCTGTTGAAGCAATAAAGGAAGTTGTCTGCGAAGAAGAATAAGTATAAAGAGAATAGATATACGAGGAAAGATACAGGGTAAAGTTTGAGAAGGCCCTGTATCTTTTTTCTTTTCAATTATATCTGCCTGGTATATAATAGGCAGGATGAGAGTATTCTGGAGGAAAGAGTATGAAGGGAAGATTATTCGGAGTTGGAGTCGGACCAGGAGATCCGGAACTTATGACATATAAAGCAGTGCGTATCATAAAGGAATGCCAAGTGCTCGCAGTGCCTGCGAGAGGCAGGAAACATGCGGTCAGCTACAGGATTGCAGCGGAGATGATAGAGAACATGGAAGAAAAAGAATTCCTGGATCTGGATACGCCGATGACAAAGGACAGACAGATTCTGGATCGAAATTATGAAAATGCAGCAGGGAGAATTATAGAAGAACTGGAAAAAGGGAAGGATGTAGCATATCTGACGCTGGGAGATCCGACAATCTATTCGACTTATATGTACATCCACCGCATAATAAAAGCAAAAGGGTATGAGACAACGATCATCAGCGGAATTCCGTCCTTTTGTGCTGCAGCGGCGAGAATGGATGACAGTCTTGTTGACCGGGCAGAAGAACTTCATGTAATCCCATCCAGCTATGGGATGGAAGCGGCACTAAACTATTCCGGTACAAAGATTCTGATGAAGTCCGCATCCGGAATAAGTGAAGTAAAGAGGACTCTGGAAGAAAAAGACGGAAATGTGAATGTAAAGATGATAGAAAACTGTGGAATGCCAGAGGAGCGGATCTATGAAAGAATAGAAGATGTTCCGGAGCAGGCAGGCTATTATTCTTTATTGATTGTAAAAGAGTCGGAAAAAGAGCGATAACAGGATTCAAAAAATCAGAGAAGATGTTTAGAATTAGAAAATAGAAAATATACAGGAGACGTATATGGAGAATTTTAACATACAGGAGGAACTGAAGAAGCTGCCTGGAAAACCGGGTGTATACCTGATGCACGATGAAAAGGATGCAATCATCTATGTCGGAAAGGCAATCAGCCTTAAGAACCGTGTCCGTCAGTATTTTCAGAGCAGCAGGAATAAAGGTGCCAAGATAGAACAGATGGTGACACATATTTCCAGATTTGAATACATTGTGACAGATTCTGAATTGGAAGCACTGGTGTTGGAGTGTAATCTGATAAAGGAACACAGACCGAAGTATAATACTATGCTGATGGATGACAAGAGTTATCCGTTTATAAAAGTTACAGTAAATGAGCCGTTTCCGAGGGTTATGCTGGCAAGACAGATGAAGAAGGACAAGGCAAAATATTTTGGGCCTTATACCAGTGCAGGTGCAGTGAAAGATACGATAGAATTGATCCGTAAGCTTTATCATATCCGCAGCTGTAACCGTTCGCTGCCAAAAGACATAGGGAAAGAGAGACCTTGTCTGAATTATCATATCCATCAGTGCCAGGCACCATGCCAGGGATACATTTCTCAGGAAGAGTATCGGAAATCCATAGACGAAGTTGTACGTTTCCTGAATGGACATTATGATCTGGTGTTAAAAGAACTGGAAGAAAAGATGATGGCAGCATCGGATAGTCTGGAGTTCGAAAAAGCAATTGAATACAGAGAACTGCTTACAAGTGTACAGAAGGTTGCTCAGAAGCAGAAAATTACAGATACGGCAGGAGATGACAGAGATATCATTGCAATGGCTTCTGAGGGAGAAGATGCAGTTGTGCAGGTATTCTTTATTCGAAGCGGAAGACTGATCGGACGGGATCATTTTTATCTGAAGAGCGCAGAAAATGATACGGAAGGCGAGATATTGTCAAGCTTTATCAAGCAGTTCTATGCAGGTACACCATATATTCCTGCGGAACTGATGCTGCCGGAAGAGATTGAAGATCAGGATATCATTGAAGAATGGCTGACGGCAAGGAGAGAACGCAGAGTACATCTTCGCATTCCGAAGAAGGGAACGAAGGAAAAACTGGTAGAACTGGCACAAAAGAATGCGCAGATGGTGTTAAAGAATGACAGAGAACGTCTGAAACGTGAAGAGGGAAGAACGATCGGTGCAGTGAAAGAACTGGAAAAGATACTGGGACTAAAAGGCATCATACGCATGGAGGCATATGATATTTCCAATACGAACGGATTCGATTCTGTCGGATCGATGGTAGTCTATGAACATGGGAAACCAAAACGGAACGATTACCGCAAATTCAAAATTAAAACTGTGCAGGGTCCGGATGATTATGCCAGTATGAATGAAGTACTGACCAGAAGATTCGGGCATGGATTGCGTGAACAGCAGGAAGAAAGTGAAACCGGAGGCTTTCAGATATTTCCGGATCTGATCATGATGGACGGAGGACGGGGGCAGGTGAATATAGCACTGGAAGTACTGGAAAAGCTTCATCTGCATATTCCGGTGTGTGGAATGGTAAAAGATGACAATCACAGAACGAGAGGACTGTATTTTAATAATACTGAACTTCCGATTGACCGCAACTCGGAATGTTTCCGGCTGATTACCAGGATACAGGACGAAGCGCACCGTTTTGCAATTACATTTCACAGACAATTGCGCAGCAAGGGGCAGGTGCATTCTGTGCTGGACGATATTCCGGGAGTCGGCCCTGCAAGAAGAAAAGATCTGATGCGGTGCTTTGAGAATATTGATGCAATCCGTAATACAACAGTAGAAGAGTTAAAAGAACTGCCAAGTATGAATGAAAAATCTGCACAGGAAGTATATAAATTTTTTCACCAGAATCATTAAGTATGGTATAATAATTAAAGAGATTTTTAATGCGTGTGAGGTAGAAGAATATGGCGAATAAAGTTGAATTAAAAACACTTGTTGAAAAAATGAATCTTAAAAATTTAACACCGGATGTAGATTTGTCTGATAAAGATGTAGAGATACCAGATATTAACAGACCGGCACTGCAGCTTACAGGATTTTTTGAACATTTTGATTCAGAACGTGTACAGATCATTGGTTATGTAGAATATACATTTCTGGAGAAGATGACAGATGAAGATAAGAAAAAGCGGATTTATGAGACACTGCTTTCTTATAAGATCCCTTGCCTGATCTTCTGCAGGAATCTTCCACCGGAAAAGATGCTTCTGGAGATGGCAGAAAAGGCAAATATCCCTGTATTCCAGACAGAGAAGAAGACATCGGAATTTACAGCAGAGATTATCCGATGGCTGAATGTGGAACTTGCACCATGCATTTCTATTCATGGTGTGCTGGTTGATGTATACGGTGTTGGTGTGCTGATCATGGGTGAAAGTGGAATCGGTAAGAGTGAAGCCGCACTGGAACTGATCAAGCGTGGACACCGTCTTGTCAGTGATGATGTCGTAGAGATCCGCAGAGTCAGTGATGAGACACTGGTTGGATCGGCACCGGATATCACAAGACATTTCATTGAATTGCGTGGTATCGGTATTGTAGATGTAAAAGCATTGTTCGGTGTACTGAGTGTCAGGGAGACACAGAATATTGATCTTGTTATCACGCTTGAAGAGTGGAATAAGAACAAAGAATATGACCGTCTCGGACTGGAAGAAGAGTATACAGAATTCCTTGGAAATAAAGTGGTGTGTCATCATCTTCCAATACGTCCTGGACGTAATCTGGCGATTATTGTTGAGACAGCGGCCGTTAACCACAGACAGAAACAGATGGGATATAATGCAGCACAGGAACTGTACAAGCGTGTACAGCAGAATCTAACAAAAAAATAGGAGAGTAGCAAAATGAAATATTGTTTTGGTGTAGATATCGGGGGAACAACAGTAAAATTAGGTTTGTTTACGACCGATGGGGAGATTGTAGATAAGTGGGAGATTAAGACCCGTACAGAGAATCAGGGAGAGGCAGTTCTTCCGGATATCGCAGAGGCGTTAAAGGAAAAGCTTGAAGAAAAGAAGATCGGCAGAGATGAGGTGGAAGGAATCGGAGTCGGAGTTCCGGCACCGGTGAATGCAGAAGGTGTGGTACAGAACACTGCAAACCTCGGATGGGGATATAAAGAAGTAAAAAGAGAGATGGAAGAGCTTTCCGGTATGAGAGCCGAGATCGGTAATGATGCCAATGTAGCCGCACTTGGAGAAATGTGGCTGGGAGCCGGCAAAGGACGCAAAAATATCGTTATGGTAACGCTTGGAACAGGTGTAGGTGGTGGAATTATCATTGATGGAAAACCATTGGTAGGAGCGCATGGTGCCGGTGGTGAGATTGGGCATCTCTGTGTGAATTATGAAGAGACAGATCATTGCGGATGTGGTAATACCGGATGTCTGGAGCAATATGCATCAGCCACAGGAATTACCAGACTGGCGAATATCCGTCTTGCCAAAGATGATGCCAAGTCAGTATTAAGAGAGCAGGAAGTCAGTGCAAAGACTGTATTTGATGCAGTGAAAGCCGGAGATGCAGTGGCAAAAGAGATTGCAGAAGAATTTGGAAAATATCTCGGACATGCAATGGCTAATTTGGCAGCAGTGGTAGATCCGTCAGCAATTGTGATTGGCGGGGGTGTATCCAAAGCAGGTGAAGTACTGATAGAGTATGTGGAAAAGAACTTTAAAGAGAGAGCTTTTTTTGCTAACAAAGATACCGAATTTGTCCTTGCGACATTAGGGAATGATGCAGGAATCTGTGGAGCTGCTAAATTAATTCTTTCATAAAGGATATTGGAAAAAATGAGATTGATTTTACAATCAAAAAAATATGTATAAAAAATGCGGGATGGTTTTAACTATCCCGCATTTTTCTATATATTACTGAGGTGTAGTACCGCCGGTTGAGCCACCGGTTGTATCGCTGCCGGTTGAACCACCTGTAGTACCGCCGGTTGAACCGCCGGTTGAACCACCGGTTGAGCCGCCCGTTGTAGTACTACCGGTTGAGCCGCCCGTTGTAGTACCGCCGGTTGTATCGCCGCCGGTTGCTGTGTTACCGGTTGTATTGCCGGCCGTTGAATTACTGCCGTTTTCTCTATTGGAATCGCCGGAAGTATTAGCAGTAGAATTGCTGTCGTCTTCTGTGGAAGAGTTCGATTTGCTTCCGTATGAATATCCATGTCCGGAACATGTTTCGGTAGGCAGTGTGTCTTTTGCAAAATATTCTGTAATAGACGGGCATCCGCTTCCTGCGAGTTTTCCTGTAATTGTACAGATGCTTTTACGTTCAACGGAAGAAGGAACTTTGAAATCTTTTTCTTCCAGATTCTCGTGAATACGGCTCATGATACCTTTCCAGAGTCTGAAACGGAAACTTGTGTCATAATCACATTCCTTGTTGTCATCATATCCTCCCCATACGGCACAGGTATAATATGGTGTAAATCCACAGAACCATAAGTCTTTGTTGGAAGTTGTGGTACCAGTTTTACCGGCTACCGGCATATTAGGAAGCTGGCATGCAGTACCGGTACCGGAATTGACGACATCTTCCATTGCGCTGGTGAGAAGGTATGCTGTACTGTCTTTGAGTACGGTATGTGATTCGCCGGTACCATCCAGAAGGACATTGCCATCATGGTCAACTACTTTGCTGTAAAGCGTTGGTTTATTATATTCGCCGCCGTTGGCAATCGTTGCATATGCTGCACACATTTCGTAATTGTAGACACCTTCTGTGATACCACCAAGAGCAAGAGTCTGGGAAGTGCTGTCATCGAACACTTTTCCATTGATCGTCTTATTTTTTACAAGAGTACTGATTCCGAATTTCTGACAATACTCATAGCCTAATTCCTGAGTGATCTCATCACTTAATTTTACAGCTACTACGTTGATGGAACGTTTGATACCTTCACGGAGAGTTGTAGTACCGCCATATTGCTTATTGGCATTTCTTAAAACCTGTCCGTTTTTCAGTGTATATGGTTCATCATCAATTGTTGTTGCAAGAGTTTTGTCACAGGAATCTAATGCCGGTGCATAAGCCGCAAGAATCTTGAATGTAGATCCCGGCTGTCTCTTAGAACCCTGGTAGGCTCTGTTAAGACCAAGGCTGGAAGCTTTTTCTCCACGTCCGCCGACCATTGCTTTGATCTGTCCGGTCTTCTGATCCATGATCGTGATAGAAGACTGTGGCTGCGGAGTGATCGTGATACGTTCATCATAAGTATCTCCCTCCCTGGCAATTGTTGCTTTCCATTCTTCGACCATTGCTCTGGCAGCATCTTCGCTGGAATATAAAAGTCCCTGATCTTTTCCGTAAGTTTCTTTTACATAATTCTTGATGTTATTGCTGCCATAATTTTCCGTTGATCCATCGGCACGGGTTACAGTCAGTGCATAATCCAGACCATATTCTTTCAGTCCCGGATAATTGGAATCATCATTGGCTTCTTCATCGCAGATCTGCTGCATGGTTTGATTCTGTGTAGAATAAATACTAAGACCGCCGCTGTAAACAGCATTATAAGCCTGCGTATCAGTATAACCAAGCTGGTCTTTCAGATCCTGAATAACTTGCTGGGCAAGTGCATCAACAAAATAACTATAGGTATTATCTGCCTGAGAAGCAGTATTGGTTGTCTGGATCCGCGCATATACATCATCGGCAAGTGCTTCATCATATTGTTTCTGGCTGATATAATCCTGTTCCAGCATATTCTTTAATACTTTATTGCGTCTTACTTTATTGTTATCCGGATGAGTGATCGGATCATAAGTACTTGGACTTTGTGTGATTCCGGCAATGACTGCACATTCAGATAAGGTCAGATCAGATACATCTTTTCCGAAATAACGCTGCGATGCAGCCTGAACCCCGAGACAGTTCTGCCCAAGATTGATCGTATTCAGATAACTTTCAATGATCTCGCTTTTATCCATTTTCTTTTCAATCTGTAAAGCAAGATACTGTTCCTGGATCTTACGCTGGAATTTGTCATAAAACGTTTTTTCTTTGGTAAAGTTCGGGAACACATTGTTCTTGATCAGCTGCTGTGTAAGAGTACTGGCACCTTCAGTGAAATTACCACCTCTTGCAATGCCGACTACTGCAGCACGGGCAATACCCTGCAAATCTATACCGTTGTGTTTGTAAAAACGTTCATCTTCAATCGCAACAAAAGCATGCTGCAGATCTTTTGGTATCTCATCAACGGATTTGTATACCCTGTTAGAACCGGAAGATACAAATCGTTCAATCTCTGTGCTGCCGTCATCGGCGTAGACGAAAGTGGTAAATCCTTTCGGTTTAACGTCAGATGCGGAGACATGAGGAGTATCATCAATGATCTTTTTTATAAAAAGACCGCCGCCGGCTACTCCGACTACTGCTGCAAGAACAATACAGATCAGTAATGCTTTGAATAAACGGACAACGATACGTTTTCCCTGCATCGTAGATTTGGACGTTATTTTTTTCTGCCTTTTCGCAGCCTTTTTCTTTCCATAATTCATGCGTTTAGACCTCCTTTATACCAGGTTATTATAGCAAATGTACACTCTTTTATAAAGAAAAAAATGAAAACTTCATATTAGACTAGGAAAATCTTAAGAAATTAGGTATTATATTATGTATAAATTTACAAATTATACGAAAGGACGACAAAATGTTACCAGAATACAGAACCATCTATCAGGGCGGAGAAGATGAGATTGTAGAAAAAAAATCAAGATTTATCGCAACTGTAATACCGGTGGAGAATGAAGAAGAAGCACTGGAATTTATAGAAAAGACAAAAAAGAAATACTGGGATGCCAGACATAACTGTTTTGCATATGTGATCGGAGAGAGAGGACAGCTTCAGCGCTGCAGTGATGACGGAGAGCCGAACGGAACAGCCGGAAAACCAATGTTGGATGTATTGCTTGGAAATGAACTGAGGAATGTGGCTGTGGTTGTGACACGTTATTTTGGCGGTACACTGCTTGGGACAGGAGGGCTGGTTCGGGCTTATTCACAAGCTGTGAAAGCCGGTCTGCGGGCATCGGTCGTGATAACGAAGATTCTGGGTGTGAAACTTCATATAGAGACAGATTATACAACATTCGGTAAGATCCAGTACATTCTGGCCCAGAGAGAGCTGAAAATACTGGATACGGTATATACGGATAAAGTAGAATTGGAAGTACTGATCCCGAAGACGGAACTGGAACAGGTGATGCATGCAATTACGGAAGGGACGAACGCACAGGCAGATATGACACCGAAAGAAGAGTGTTATTATGCTGAGATTGACGGTGTGCCAACGGTTTTGGAATAATTGCTTTGATGGTTTCTGGTGCATACAGGAAATAAAAAAGAGACGGCATGATAGGCTGCCGTCTCTTTTTTGCATCCTGCATTACAGGTATTGTGTTGCATTTTATATAGAATTTTAAGAAAATTCTGGTTCGATCAATCCAAATGTTCCGTTCTTACGTCTATATACAACATTTACTTCGTCAGACTCTGCGTTACAGAATACATAAAAATCATGTCCGAGAAGTTCCATCTGAACACACGCATCTTCCGGATACATAGGTTTAAATCCGAATTTTTTGGTACGTACGATTTTAATCTCGCCGTCATCTTCAATATTATCTTCGGCGTCAAAGAATTCCTGTTTGAAGTTACCGCCTTCCTGTTCACGTGCTACCAGTTTATTTTTATATTTACGAAGTTGACGTTCGATGACTTCTTCTACAAGATCAATCGATACATACATATCAGAACTTTCCTGTTCGGAACGAACCAGACCACCCTTTACAGGAATTGTTACTTCAATTTTCTGATGTCCTTTCTGTACACTTAAGGTTACGTGAATCTCTGTATTCGGAGTAAAGTACCTTCCTAACTTTCCTAACTTGCTTTCTACGGCCTCTCTTAAGCCTGGTGTTACATCGATGTTCTTTCCAATAATAATAAATTTCATGATGCCCAACTCCTTTGCGACATAATTTCAAATAATTGCACGTTATACAATCATCAAATAAATGAATTATAATCTGACAATTGTTACTCGAACCGGCAATCTATCTGATATGTGTAGTATAACATGTTTGGCCGCTAATGTATAGCACGAATTACCTGAATTCTTGAAATTTTTCCATCATGAAGTTTGGCAACCCGCAGACCGCAATCGTGGAAGTAATAACATGCACCAACACGGGGCGTGATATTCTGTTCTTCGAGATGCCGCAGCAGTACATTGGAAAGGGTATCATCTGCTTCATGCGGAATGCTCACGCTGAGAATCTTGTTGACAACTTTAGCCTTGGTTGAAGCACGGAATACCGTTTCGTCTGCTATGTCGAATTCTGAGAATAAGAATTTTCTGGTTGCAAATAAGACTGCGATGGAACAGACGCCGATCAGACTGCTGTAGATGGAAGTGTGGTCCATAATGATGTGTCTTGCAATCGCAAAAAGCAGAACCTCAAATACGGTACTCGGAGAGTGCGAATACATCATACGGATCAATTCGACACCGATGATCAGATTAAAACAAACCTCGAGAAGATCATCGTAATTCGGATAGGTGTTCAGATTCGGAATATACTGAAGTGAACATACCATACGAAGGCAAAGCAGTATGATACCGATCGCAAGCATAAATGCAATCACATATTCCAGAATTGCGGCCACCTGTTTGAGAAGGTGAGAAATCAGTTCTTTCATTCGTGGATTCCTTTCTTTTATATAGATTTTCGCTGTAATTCCAGTATAAGTGAAAAAAAGATATTTGCCAATATCCCAAAGAAAGATATCATATCAAAATGAAGAACAATGGAGAAGAAAAATTTTTAGTAATGTGTGCTGCAGATGAGAACAAAAAAGCGGCAGAAAATAAAATATATAAATTGTCAGGTTTTCGTGAACAAAAACTGTTTTATATATTTTATTTTCTGCCGCTTTCGTGCGGTCAGTTATAACCGTAAATGTTTATTCATTAGCGATTTACACGTTTTCTCATCTTAGGATCCAGAATCTTTTTACGAATACGGAGTGATTCCGGAGTAACCTCCAGAAGTTCATCTGTATCGATGAAGTCGATTGCCTGCTCCAGACTGAGGACCGTCGGAGGTGTCAGACGAAGTGCATCATCTGCGCTGGAAGAACGAGTATTGGTAAGATGCTTGGTCTTACATACATTTACTTCGATATCATCTGTTTTTGCATTTTCACCGATGACCATACCGGAATAAACTTTTTCACCGGCACCGATGAAGAGTGTTCCACGCTCCTGAGCACTGTACAGACCATAAGTTACAGACTCACCGGTCTCGTATGCAATCAGAGATCCCTGTTTACGATACTGGATATCTCCCTTATATGGAGCGTATCCGTCGAATGCAGTGTTCATGATACCATTTCCCTTTGTGTCTGTCAGGAAATCACCACGGTAACCGATCAGACCACGGGATGGGATACGGAACTCAAGACGTGTATATCCACCATTGGCAGCACCCATTGTCTGTAATTCACCTTTTCTCTGGCTCAGTTTATCAATAACGACACCAGTGTATTCATCAGGTACATCAATGTAAGCAATCTCCATTGGCTCAAGAAGTTTACCATTCTCGTCTTTGTGATACAGAACCTCAGCTTTGCTGACTGCGAATTCATATCCTTCACGTCTCATATTCTCGATTAGAACGGAAAGGTGAAGTTCACCACGTCCGGATACTTTGAATGCGTCCATGTTTTCGGTATCTTCAACACGAAGGCTGACATCTGTGTTCAGTTCGCGCATCAGACGATCACGTAAGTGACGGGAAGTTACATATTTTCCTTCCTGTCCGGCAAACGGACTGTCATTTACAACGAAATCCATAGAGATTGTTGGTTCAGAAATCTTCTGGAACGGAATTGGTGTCGGATTTTCAGGTGAGCAGAGTGTATCACCGATGGAAATGTCAGAGATACCTGAAATTGCCACGATTGCACCGATAGATGCTTCTTTTACTTCTACTTTCTGCAGACCGTCAAATTCATATAATTTACTGATCTTAACTTTCTTCTGTTTGTCAGGATCATGATGGTTGACAACAACCATGTCCTGGTTAACTGCGATCGTACCGTTATCTACTTTACCAACACCGATACGTCCAACATATTCATTATAGTCGATCGTACTGATCAGAACCTGAGTCGGAGCTTCCGGATCACCTTCTGGTGCAGGAATATAATCCAGAATGGTCTCAAACAGAGGCTTCATGTCTTTCATTTCATCCGAAATCTCAAGTGCAGCCACACCATTCTTAGCGGATGCGTATACGAATGGGCAGTCTAACTGTTCATCAGAAGCACCAAGGTCAATGAGCAGTTCCAGAACTTCATCGATAACTTCTTCGGCTCTTGCTTCCGGACGGTCAATCTTATTGATACATACGATGACCGGAAGTTTTAACTCCATTGCCTTGCGGAGTACAAATTTGGTCTGCGGCATAGCACCCTCGAACGCATCAACAACGAGGATAACACCATTAACCATTTTAAGGACACGTTCTACTTCGCCGCCGAAATCAGCATGTCCCGGAGTATCTATAATATTGATTTTTACACCGTTATAGGTGACGGCAGTATTCTTGGAGAGGATCGTGATTCCACGTTCTCTTTCGATATCGTTAGAGTCCATGACACGTTCTGCTACTTCCTGATTTTCACGGAATACACCGCTTTGCTTTAATAATTCATCTACTAATGTTGTCTTACCATGGTCAACATGGGCAATAATCGCGATATTACGTACATCTTCACGTTTTGTCTTCATTACGAATCTTCCTTTTCTCTACCTATTATTATCTGCAACCACATTAGTTTATCACATTTTTTGAAATTTACAAGTATTTAGTTCTAAAATGCTGATTTGATTCATAGACTTTGTAATGACTTAAAATACGATCCAGAGGAAGGGAGATTACAAAATTATGTCAGATAAGATGATTGAGAACAACCAGGTAACTATGATGGGAGAAATCGTATCCCCGTTTTTATTCAGCCATGAAGTATTCGGAGAAGGCTTTTATATGGTAGAAGTGGATGTGAAAAGACTCAGTAATTCCAAAGACAGGATACCGCTGATGATTTCAGAACGTCTGATAGATGTTTCGAAAGATTATACAGGGGAATTTATTATGGTAAACGGACAATTCCGGTCTTACAACAGGCACGAAGAGATGAAAAACAGATTGATTCTTTCTGTTTTTGTCAGAGAACTCTTTTTTATTGAAGAAGAGCTTGACGGGGCAAAGACGAATCAAATCTTACTGGATGGATATATCTGTAAACAGCCGGTATATAGAAAAACACCGCTGGGAAGGGAAATCGCAGATCTGTTGCTGGCAGTGAACAGACCGTACGGGAAATCCGATTACATTCCATGTATCTGCTGGGGAAGGAATGCCAGATTCGCTTCTGCATTTGAAGTTGGGGAGCACGTGCAGGTGGTTGGAAGAATTCAGAGCCGTGAATATACGAAGAAGATCACAGAAACAGAAACACAGAAAAGAGTTGCCTACGAGGTATCGGTCAGCAAGCTGGAATGTATGGATGAGCCGGTGTAAAGGATGAATTTTCGATAAGGGTTCGGATTGACATCATATTTAATTGATGATAGAATTTCATTAGATTATATGAAAGTCAGGAGGATCACTATGGCTATTTTTACAGGAGCCGGCGTGGCAATAGTCACACCATTTAATGAAGATGGAAGTATTAACTATGACAGACTTGATGAGTTGATCGAGTTTCATTGTGCACATAAAACAGACAGCATTGTAATCTGTGGTACAACAGGAGAGTCTGCTACCATGACAGAAGAAGAACACATGCAGTGTGTGAAATTCACAATCGACCGTGTGAATAAGAGAGTTCCGGTTATCGCGGGAACAGGTTCCAATTGTACACGTACTGCAATAGACATGTCAAAAGAAGCTTCCGAGTATGGAGCAGACGGTCTGCTTCTGGTTACACCTTATTACAATAAAGCAACGCAGAACGGACTTATCGGACATTTCAGTGCGGTAGCAAAAGAAGTGAAAGCACCGATCATTATGTACAGTGTTGCCAGCAGAACAGGCTGTAATATTGAACCTGCAACAGTTGCAAGACTGGTAAAAGATGTAGATAATATCGTGGGCATCAAAGAAGCATCAGGAAATATCTCACAGGTTGCAAAGATCATGAACCTGACAGACGGTAATGTTGACCTCTATTCAGGAAATGATGATCAGATCGTGCCGGTATTATCACTTGGAGGAAAAGGTGTGATCTCTGTACTGTCGAATGTGGCACCGGATGCAGCACATGACATTTGTGAGAAGTATTTTGAAGGGGATGTGAAAGGAAGTGCAGAACTTCAGCTGAAAGCACTCCCTCTGATCGATCAGTTATTCTGTGAAGTGAATCCAATCCCGGTTAAGAAAGCAATGCAGCTGATGGGAATCGACTGTGGCCCGCTTCGCATGCCGCTTACAGAGATATCCCCTGAACATGAGAAGAATCTTGCTCAGGCAATGAAAGATTTCGGTATTCAGTTAGTATAATAAAAAGACAGAAGGATATCATACGTCTATGGTATCCTTTGTTTTTACCGGCATACGCCCGGAAGAAGCATGTATACAGAGGAGGACAAGAATATGGTAAAAGCAATTATGCATGGATGTAACGGACATATGGGACGTGTTATTACAGATATTATCAAGAACACAGAAGGAATTGAACTTGTAGCAGGTATTGATAAATACACCAAAGTGCCAAATGAGTACCCTGTATTTGAGAACATTGGTGCGTGCGATGTGGAAGCGGACGTTATCATTGATTTTTCGAATGCAGCGGCAGCAGATGAATTGTTGGGTTATTGCGTGGAGAAGCAGGTGCCGGTCGTACTTTGTACAACAGGACTTTCAGAAGAGCAGCTTGCAAAGGTGGAAGAATCTGCAAAGAAAGTTGCAGTTTTAAAATCTGCAAATATGTCACTTGGAATCAACCTGCTTCTGAAGATCTTGCAGGATGCTACTAAGGTACTTTCACCGGCAGGATATGATATCGAACTGGTAGAGAAGCACCATAATCAGAAGCTGGATGCACCAAGCGGTACTGCACTTGCACTGGCTGATTCTATCAATGAAGCAGCGGATAATCAGTATCATTATGTATATGATAGAAGCCAGGTGCGCCAGAAACGCGACGGAAAAGAAATCGGAATTTCAGCTGTACGCGGAGGAACGATCGTTGGAGATCATGAGGTGCTTTTTGCAGGGCAGGATGAAGTGATCGAGTTCAAACATACAGCGTATTCCAAAGCGGTATTTGGAAAAGGAGCAGTGGAGGCTGCAAAGTTCCTGGCAGGAAAACCGGCCGGAAGATATGATATGTCAGATGTGATCCAGTTCTAAAATGTGATATGATATAAGATATTGGAATCTAAAGTCCCATCTATGATGCCGGTGGATTGTTCTGTGCTTTGTGCTCACACAATCCCGGCATCTTAAAAAAATAAAGGGGAGACCGGGAGGTAATTATGAGACAATTGGAGGAACGTTATCTGGAAAGACTTTCTCAACTGTATCCGACCATCGCCAAAGCTTCTACAGAGATCATCAATCTGCAGGCAATCTTAAATCTGCCAAAGGGTACAGAACATTTTCTGACGGACATTCATGGGGAATACGAGGCATTCGCACATGTTTTAAAGAATGGCTCTGGTTCTGTGCGCCGTAAAATTGATGATGTATTCGGTAATACTTTGAGTAGCAGGGACAAACAGACGCTTGCTACTCTTATTTATTATCCGAAAGAGAAGATGGACCGGATCAAGAAGACGGAAAAGAATATGGAAGACTGGTATAAGATCACACTATATCGCCTGATCGAAATCTGCAAAAGAACCGCCAGCAAGTATACCAGATCAAAGGTCAGAAAAGCATTGCCCGCAGATTTTGCATATGTGATTGAAGAGCTGATCACGGAGAAAAAGGATATGACGGATAAAGAGTCTTACTATAATGCAATCGTAAGCACGATCATCCGTATCGGAAGGGCAGAGAAATTTATTATTGCCATGAGTGAACTGATCCAACGGCTGACGGTAGACCATCTGCATATTGTGGGGGATATTTATGACAGAGGACCGGGACCGCATATTATCATGGACAAGCTGATGGACTATCATTCGGTAGATATCCAGTGGGGCAACCATGATGTCCTGTGGATGGGTGCGGCAGCCGGGCAGAGAGGATGTATTGCCAATGTGATCCGTATCTGTGCGAGATATGGAAATCTGGACATTCTGGAAGAAGGATATGGAATCAATCTGCTTCCGCTGGCAACATTTGCCATGAATACATATCGGGATGATCCGTGCGAATGTTTCAAATTAAAAGGCAGTCCGAATTACAGTGCAAGTGAGATGCTGCTGGATGTGAAGATGCACAAAGCGATTTCGGTGATCCAGTTCAAGGTAGAAGGGCAGATTATCAAGAAAAATCCGGGATTTAAACTGGATAAACGCAATCTCCTGCATCATATTGACTATGAAAAGGGTACAATTGAACTGGATGGGAAAGAATATAAAATGCTGGATTCGAATTTCCCGACAATTGACCCGAAAAAGCCATATGCACTTACCAAAGAAGAAGAGGATATTATGGAGCGTTTGGAAAGGGCATTTGAAAACTGTGAAAAATTACAGAGCCATATGCATTTCCTGTTGAACAAAGGCGGATTATATAAAGTGTATAATGGAAATCTGTTATATCATGGCTGTGTACCATTAAAAGAAGATGGCAATCTGAAGAGTGTGAGGATTTTCGGTCATACATATAAGGGGAAAGGTCTCTATGAAGTCCTTGAAAGTTATGTAAGAAAAGGATTCTATGCTATGGATTCTAAGGAAAAAGAACGTGGAAAAGACATTATGTGGTATATCTGGCTGAGCGAGAATTCACCACTGTTCGGTAAAGACAAGATGGCGACGTTCGAACGTTATTTCCTGGCAGAAAAAGAGACACATAAAGAGAAGAAAAATCCATATTATCTGTTGCTGGAAGATGAAAAGGTAATCTGCCATATACTGAAAGAATTCGGACTGGAAAATGAAGATGCGCATATTATCAACGGTCATGTACCGGTAAAATGCAAAGATGGGGAAAAACCGATCAAGTGCGGCGGAAAAGTTCTGGTGATCGATGGTGGATTTTCGAGAGCGTATCAGAAAGAAACAGGTATTGCAGGATATACATTGATTTACAATTCTTATGGACTGATCCTGGCTGCGCATGAGCCGTTTGAATCTACAGAAGCGGCCATTGAGAAGGAAAGTGATATACATTCAGACAGTACCGTAGTTAAACGGACATTGGAACGTAAAAAAGTGGAAGATACCGATGTGGGAAGACATCTGAAAGAACAGATCGCAGATTTGGAAGTGCTCCTTGCAGCATACAGAAGTGGTGTGATAGCAGAGAGACTGTAGAAATGTAAAAAAATACCAGTATCAGCAGCATACGGATTTTGTATATATTTTCAAAAAATGCAGATATTACTGATGACAGGTAATACTTGATGGCAGATGAAAAATATACGAAAGGAAGATTGTACAATGAAACAATGGAAAAAAATGCTGCTGATATTAATGTGTGCAGGAGCAATGTCGGGGCTGACCGGCTGTGGAAATAATACAAATAATACAGATGATAACGCAGTAAATGAAGTGGAAGATGGTGTAGAAGACGGTGTGGATGACATCGTAGATGATCTGGATCCGGACGATACGGAAAAAAACGATACGGAAAAAAACGATACAGGAAAAAATGATACAGGAAAAAATGATACGGATAATACCAGATAGGAAAAGGGACACCTGATTGCTGCAAGGTAAGACAAAAAGTACAAAACAAGGATGCCGGGGTGAAGGAAAAATATCCTTCCGGCATCCTTCGTTGTTGTCCGGGGCATTCGCGGCAAACTGGACGGCTGTACTTTAGTGTGGTAAAATGGTTGAAAACGCAAAAAGGAGATAAACATTTATGAAATTCAGACCATGCATTGATATACATAACGGAAAAGTAAAACAGATTGTCGGAGGGAGCCTTCGGGATCAGGGAGACCAGGCGGAAGAGAATTTCGCGGCAGATCAGGGAGCCGATTATTTTGCGGAAATGTATAAAAAAGACGGACTGAAAGGGGGACATGTCATTCTCCTGAATCCGGCATCGTCGGAATATTACGGACAGACAAAAAAACAGGCATTAAAGGCATTGCATGCGTATCCGGGAGGATTACAGATCGGAGGCGGAATTACGGCAGACAATGCTTCGGAATATATCCGGGCAGGAGCAAGCCATGTGATTGTGACTTCTTATGTATTCAAAAATGGTGAAATCTACTGGGATAATCTGAAAAAATTATGTATGGCAGTGGGAAAAGAACATGTGGTTCTGGATCTGAGCTGCAGGAAGAAGGACGGAAGATATTATATCGTAACTGACCGCTGGCAGACATTTACCAATGTGGAGCTTGGAACGAAGATCCTTGGCAGACTGTCCGGTTATTGCGACGAATTTCTGGTACATGGTGTGGATGTGGAAGGGAAAGCTTCCGGAATAGAACAGGAGCTGATAGAGATCCTGAAGCAGGCAGACATTCCGGTGACTTATGCAGGAGGTATCGGAAGTATGGAGGATCTGGAACAGATACGCAGAACCGGAAACGGAAAGGTTGATTTTACGATTGGAAGTGCGCTTGATCTCTTTGGTGGCAGGATTCCGTATGAAGTGATAAAAGAATATCATTAATGTGCCATGCGGAATCAAAAAGTAATCCCCTATAAACAGGTCGTAAATAAAGTGTTAACACTTTATAAATCAGTTGAATTGAGGTATGGATAGTGATAAAATAATGGATAAAGTGGTCGTTTCGCGGCCTTAAAGAGAAATAAGGAGTATACATCGAATGAATATTATACAGAAAATATTTGGAACTCACAGTCAGAATGAGTTGAAAAGAGTATATCCGATCGCAGATGCGGTTATGGCACTGGATGAAGATATGCAGCGGCTTTCAGATGAAGAATTGAAAGCAAAGACAAAAGAATTTAAGGACCGTCTGGAAAATGGCGAGACTTTAGATGATATTCTCCCGGAGGCTTATGCAGTAGTGAGAGAAGCGGCAAGCCGTGTGTTGGGAATGAAGCATTACCGCGTACAGATCATCGGTGGAATCATCCTGCATCAGGGTCGTATTGCAGAGATGAAAACCGGTGAAGGTAAGACACTGGTCGCAACTCTGCCGTCTTATCTGAATGCACTGGAAGGAAAAGGCGTACATGTTGTAACTGTCAATGATTATCTGGCAAAACGTGATGCAGAATGGATGGGACAGGTACATGAATTCCTCGGACTGACTGTAGGTGTGGTACTGAACAGCATGGATAATGATGAGAGACGTGCCGCATATGATTGTGACATCACATATGTGACAAATAACGAACTCGGATTTGATTATCTGAGAGATAACATGGTTATTTATAAAGAACAGCTTGTGCAGAGAGGGTTGAACTATGCACTGATCGATGAGGTCGATTCCGTACTGATTGATGAGGCGAGGACACCACTTATCATTTCCGGACAGAGCGAGAAATCTACAAAGCTTTACGAAGCATGTGATATACTTGCACGTCAGCTGGAACGTGGTGAGGCAAGCGGAGAATTCACCAAGATGAATGCCATCATGGGTGAGGACATTGAAGAAACAGGAGATTTCATTGTTAATGAAAAGGAGAAGAATATCAACCTTACCGAAGATGGTGTAAAGAAAGTTGAAAAGTTCTTCCATATCGATAACCTTGCAGATTCGGATAATCTGGAGATCCAGCACAATATTATTCTTGCATTACGTGCACACAATCTGATGTTCCGTGACAAGGATTATGTAGTAAAAGATGATGAAGTGCTGATCGTGGATGAATTTACCGGACGTATCATGCCGGGACGCCGTTATTCGGACGGACTGCATCAGGCAATCGAAGCAAAAGAACATGTAAAGGTTAAGCGGGAAAGCAAGACACTGGCAACTATTACATTCCAAAATCTGTTCAATAAATATACGAAAAAGTCAGGTATGACAGGTACAGCTCTGACGGAAGAAAAAGAATTTCGTGAAATTTACGGAATGGATGTTATTGAGATTCCGACAAACGTGCCTGTAAAGCGTCAGGATCTGGAAGATGCAGTGTATAAGACACAGAAAGAAAAGTTCAGAGCTGTGTGCGATGCAATTGAAGAGGCGCACGCAAAACACCAGCCGGTACTGGTTGGTACGATCACGATCGACAATTCGGAACTGTTAAGTGGTATGTTAAAGCGCCGCGGCATCAAACACAACGTACTGAATGCCAAGTTCCATGAACTGGAAGCTGAAATCGTTGCACAGGCAGGTATCCATGATGCGGTAACCATCGCAACAAACATGGCAGGCCGTGGTACGGATATCAAACTGGATGATGAAGCAAGGGCGGCCGGAGGTCTTAAGATCATCGGAACCGAGCGGCATGAATCCAGACGTATCGATAACCAGCTGCGTGGACGTTCCGGACGTCAGGGGGATCCGGGAGAATCCAGATTCTACATTTCCCTGGAAGATGATCTGATGAGACTGTTCGGATCGGAAAGACTGATGAATGTGTTCAATACACTTGGTGTGGAAGACGGCGAGCAGATCGAGCATAAGATGCTTTCCAGTGCGATTGAAAAAGCACAGGAAAAGATCGAGAGCAACAACTTCGGAATCCGTAAAAATCTGCTGGAATATGACCAGGTAATGAACGAACAGAGAGAGATTATTTACGAAGAAAGACGCCATGTGCTGGATGGAGATAACATGCGCGATTCTATCTTCCACATGATGAATGATTATGTGGAAAACGCGGTAGACATGGTAACCAGTCCGGATCAGGATTATGATGAGTGGAATCTGACAGAATTGAATCTGACGATCCGGAATACGATTCCGATGGAAGTGATCACGGAAGAAGATGTCAAAGATATCAGTCAGACGGAACTGAAGCATATGCTGAAAGAACGTGCGGCAAAGGTTTACGAGGCGAAAGAATCAGAATTTCCGGAGCCGGAGCATATGCGTGAGATTGAGCGTGTCGTTCTCCTGAAAGTGATCGACGCAAAATGGATGGATCATATCGATGATATGGATCAGTTGCGTCAGGGAATCGGTCTTCAGGCTTACGGTCAGAGAGATCCAAAGGTTGAGTACAAGATGATCGGATACGAGATGTTTGATGAGATGACAAGAAGCATTGAGGAAGATACGGTACGTACGATCCTGCATGTCAAACTGGAACAGAAGGTAGAAAGAGAACAGGTTGCAAAAGTAACCGGAACGAACAAGGATGATACAGGAGTACGTGAGCCGAAGAAACGTGCCGAAAAGAAAGTATATCCAAACGATCCATGCCCGTGCGGAAGCGGAAAGAAATACAAACAGTGCTGCGGACGGAAGAATTAATTTCAGAATGCAGACGTATATGATATGAGATGACGGCGGCAGGGATAACCCGGCTGCCGGATAAAGAAGAATATAAGAAAAGAAAGAGGTGGAAATGTGGTTGAATTAGATCAGTTCAAAACAATAATGAACGCTTATGAAGAACCTCTTGCCGAAATGAGGGATTCACTTTGACGTTGCAGGGAAAGAGCGGAGAATCGAAGAACTGGAACGAAAGATAGAAGAACCTGGATTCTGGGATAATCCGGAAGAATCACAGGAACTGATGAAAGAATTGAAGAATCTGAAAGAACTTGTGGAGACAATCCATAATCTCTACAGTTCTTATGAAGATATCGGTCTTTTGATCGAGATGGGATATGAAGATGAAGATCCGGAGATGGTAAAAGAACTAGAGGAAGAGATCCATACATTTGAAGAAGTGTTTGAAAAGTTGAAGATCCAGACACTGTTGTCAGGCGAATATGATTCCTGCAATGCGATCATGACGATACATGCCGGAGCCGGCGGAACAGAATCCTGTGACTGGGCAGGTATGCTTTACCGTATGTACAGCCGATGGGCAGAGAGAAAGGGATTCACACTTCAGGTGCTGGATTTCCTGGACGGAGATATCGCCGGAATTAAAGCAGTTACATTTGAAGTGAATGGTGAGAATGCCTATGGCTATCTGAAATCAGAAAAAGGTGTCCACAGGCTGGTGCGTATTTCACCGTTTAATGCGGCAGGAAAACGCCAGACATCTTTTGCATCGTGCGATGTACTGCCGGATCTGAAAGATGATATCGATATTGAGATTGCAGATGATGATCTGAAGATTGATACATACCGCGCAAGTGGTGCCGGAGGACAGCATGTAAATAAGACGTCTTCCGCAATACGTATTACGCATCTGCCAACCGGAATTGTGGTACAGTGTCAGAATGAACGGTCACAGCATCACAACAAAGAAAAAGCAATGCAGATGTTAAAAGCAAAGCTGCAACTCATGAAAGAGCAGGAGCAGGCTGAAAAAGTATCAGATATCCGGGGTGAAGTGAAAGATATCGGATTTGGCAATCAGATCAGGTCTTATGTTATGCAGCCATATACACTGGTGAAAGACCATCGTACAAATGAGGAAAACAGTAATGTAAATGCCGTAATGGATGGTGATATTGATTCGTTTATCAATGCATACCTGAAGAAGATTGCGAACGGCTAAAGGGAGGGAATATATGATCAATATAGCAGTAATGGGCTACGGGACAGTGGGTTCCGGAGTGGTAGAAGTCATCAATACCAACGGGGCACGTATCAATCAGAGAATCGGTGAAGAACTGAATATCAAATATGTGCTGGACATGAAAGATTTCCCGGGAGATCCGGTGCAGGACAAGATCATACATGATTTCGAGACGATCGTATCAGATGAAGAGGTACAGATTGTTGTGGAAGTGATGGGTGGTATCGAACCGGCGTATACATTTGTAAAACGCTGCCTGCAGGCCGGAAAGAGTGTGGCAACATCAAATAAGGCACTGGTGGCAAAGCACGGAGCAGAGCTGCTTTCCATTGCAGCGGAACATAATATTAATTTCCTGTTTGAGGCAAGTGTCGGAGGGGGTATTCCAATCATCCGTCCGCTGAATTCTTCTCTGACTGCAGACGAGATCGAGGAGATCACCGGAATCTTAAACGGAACGACAAATTATATGCTGTCAAAGATGTTTTACGAAGGGGCAGATTATGATACCGTCCTGAAAGAAGCACAGGCAAATGGATATGCGGAAAGAAATCCGGAAGCTGATGTAGAAGGTTACGATGCCTGCAGAAAGATCGCAATCCTGTCATCCCTGATCTCGGGACAGCAGGTCGATTTTGAAGATATCTACTGTGAGGGAATCACAGAGATTACGGTAGAAGATATGAAATATGCAAAGGCAATGGGAACAACGATCAAGCTGCTGGCGTCCAGCAGACGTTATGCGGGCAACAGACTGCATGCGATCGTAGCACCATGTATGTTATATCCGGATCATCCGCTCTACAATGTCAATGATGTATTTAATGCAATCTTTGTGCATGGAAATGTACTGGGAGATGCGATGTTCTATGGAAGCGGGGCAGGAAAACTTCCGACTGCAAGCGCCGTAGTTGCAGATGTGGTAGACGAAGCAAAACATCTGAACCGTAATATTATGACAATGTGGAAAGAAGAAAAGCTCCAACTGGAAGATAAGGCGGATTCTAAGAGAAGATTCTTTGTGAGAATTAAGGGAGATAAAGAAAAACTGATTCCACAGCTGAAAGAATCATACGGAGAGATTGAAGTCGTAAACGTTCCGGAACTGGAAGATGAATTTGGATTCGTAACACCTGTTATGATGGAAGGTGATTATGAGACCAGATCAAAACTTTACAAAGAGCAGATCGTACATATGATCCGTATCCAGGATTAATCAGATTGGTCTGTCACAGGAGGAAACATGTTAATAGTTAAGAAATTTGGCGGCAGTTCTGTTGCCAATAAAGACAGGATATTTAATGTTGCAAAACGCTGCATTGAAGATTACAGGGCCGGACATGACGTGGTGGTTGTACTTTCTGCAATGGGAGATACTACAGATGAACTGATCGCACTGGCGAATACGATCAATCCGGACGCAAAAAAAAGAGAACTGGATATGCTGCTTACTACAGGAGAACAGGTGTCGGTATCCCTGATGGCTATGGCAATGCAGGCACTGGATGTACCTGCTGTATCCCTGAATGCTTTTCAGGTTATGATGCACTCCACATCCCGTTACGGGAATGCTAGATTTAAAAGAGTAGACACCGAACGCATCATGCATGAACTGGATTCCAGAAAGATCGTGATCGTAACCGGATTCCAGGGAGTCAATAAATATGACGATATCACAACACTCGGAAGAGGCGGTTCCGATACAACAGCCGTTGCACTGGCGGCGGTACTTCATGCTGATAAATGCGAAATCTACACAGACGTAGACGGTGTGTTCACCGCAGACCCGAGAGTTGTAAAAACTGCAAAAAAACTGGATGCGGTTACTTATGATGAGATGCTGGAACTTGCAAGCCTCGGCGCAAAAGTTCTTCACAACCGTTCTGTGGAAATGGCAAAAAAATATAATGTGGAATTAGTGGTGCGGTCCAGCCTGAACCGTTCAGAAGGTACCGTAGTCAAGGAGGGTTCAAATATGGAAAAATTACTGGTTACAGGTGTGGCTGCAGATAAAGATACAGTCAGAATCTCTGTTATCGGATTAGAGGATAAGCCGGGGACGGCATTTGCTGTATTTAATACACTGGCTGCAAATAATATTAACGTAGATATCATTCTTCAGTCTGTCGGAAGAGAAGGAACAAAAGACATTTCCTTTACGGTTGCATCTGAGGATCTGCAACATGCGATTGAAGTACTGAATGCGAATAAAGAAAGACTTACGATCCAGGATATCACATGGAATGAAAAGGTTGCAAAGCTTTCCATCGTTGGAGCCGGAATGATGAGTAATCCGGGAGTAGCTGCGAAGATGTTTGAATCATTATACAATTCCAGAGTCAATATCAATATGATCTCCACATCCGAGATCCGTATTACGGTACTGATTCCGGAAGAAGATATTGAAAAAGCAATGAATGCAGTTCATGATGGATTTGGACTGGGAGCCTGAGAAAAAGTCGGGAAAAAAGGAAAGACAATTATTTATCTGAGTGAAGAAAACCGGTAGCGAGTTTACGCTTCTCATCGGAAGAAGAACGGAATGCGAATACAAGATCCACTTCTTCTTCGGTGAGATAGATGTAGTTACCGGTATTTTTTTCGATTCCCTGCATATAAGGAGTAACCGTCTCGCGCATGCCGGAAGGATATTCTGATCCGGGAATAAAATGTTCGGCTTCGAGATCACAGAGGATAAGCTGATCCATAGTAACGTGAAAATGTGCAGCAAAAGAAGCCAGATAACCAAGATCCGGCGTACGTGTACTGGTTTCATAATTGCTGCAGGCCTGACGGCTGATATTGAAGATATCAGCAATATCATCCTGCTTTAGACCAGATATGGTTCTGAGATAGAATAAGTTTTTGGCCAGTTGCAGATTTGCCATGTTAAACCTCCACAAGTTACATATTGCTGTTAGTATAACAATCTGACCATAAAATAGATATGATATGCAACAAGACGTGACAAAACATAAAAAAGCAACAAAATGTGGCGCGAGGATAAATATCAATTTATAAACGGCTCAGATAGCTGTTATGATATTTTCCGGAAAAAGTGACATCTTCGCCGAACCAGCCGGGAGCGGTGAAAGAATCTGCATCGTCTTCGGTTTGGAATTCTACTTCTACAAGCATAAGAGGAGCAAGATCGCCTTCAAAGATATCAAGCTCTGCGGTGAGGCCGGAAGAAAGCGGGATTACATACCGTTTCTTTTTGATCAGACGTCCATCGATCTTGCCAAGAAGATGATGATAGGATTCCCGGTCAAGAGGAAGGTTATATTCCTGACGGGACATCAGTCCGGCAGACTTGTAAGTGAGTTCGTACTTTTCATTATCACGACGGATACGTACAACAGGATTGGTGTTCAGATACCCCTGCTCGAGAAGGCGGCATGGGTAAGTTTCCAGCTGATCCGGCAGCTTTGCAACAAGATATTTTCGTTCTATTTCCATATTATAAGGTCTCCTTTCATTTGCGGTGAAATTATGATACAACAGTTTACAGAAAAAGTAAACGGTGATAGAATTTAGAATAAATAAGAGATGAGGAGGATAATGAAGATGAAAAAAGTATGCGTATTATTGGCAGACGGATTTGAAGAGATCGAAGGTCTGACTGTTGTTGATCTGTTAAGAAGAGCAAAGATATATGTAGATACAATTTCAATCATGGATGATTACATCGTACATGGAGCACATGGAATCAATGTGCAGACAGAAGATTTATTTGATGAAGTAGATTTTGATGAATTTGATATGGTTGTGCTTCCGGGCGGAATGCCGGGAACCCTGAACCTGAAAAACCATGACGGAGTCAGATATGTGGTAAAACAGTATGCAAAAGAAGGAAGATATGTGGGAGCGATCTGTGCAGCACCTACTATATTAAAGAGCCTGGGAGTACTGGAAGGCAGGAGGGCAACCTGTTATCCGAGTGTGGAAGATGAGATGGAAGATGTCGTGCTGACAGAGACAGCGGTTGTAGTAGATGAGAATATTATCACAAGTCAGGGTGTCGGTACCGCAATTGATTTTGGACTGAAATTGATCGAGATTCTGGATGGCGAAGAAAAAGCAAAGGAAATTGCAGATTCCATAGTCTTTTAATAGTTTTTCATAAAATTTAATAAAAATAGAGGAAAAAAGCGGAAAAACACCGGATTTAAGCAAAAACGGGGACTAGATATTTACCAGAGTTTGTGTTATACTTCTGTGGTGAATGTATTGTAGTATACCCGCTTTTTTTCCGCTACCCATGAGGCGGGTTAGAAACAGGAGGAAATAGTAAATGAGTTTACAGGTAGAAAAGTTAGAAAACAACATGGCGAAACTTACTATCGAAGTTCCGGCCGATGATTTAGAAAAAGCGCTTCAGAGTGCATATATGAAGCAGAAGAACAAGATCGCTATGCCGGGATTCCGTAAAGGAAAAGTACCACGTCAGATGATCGAGAAAATGTATGGACCGGAGATCTTCTACGATGATGCAGCAAATGCACTGATCCCTAAGGCATATTCTGAAGCATATGAAGAGTGTGAACTTGAGATTGTTTCAAGACCGGAGATCAACGTTGTTCAGATTGAAAAAGGAAAATCATTCATCTTTACAGCAGATGTTGCAACAAAGCCGGAAGTAAAACTTGGTGAGTATAAAGGACTGGAAGTAGATAAAGTATCTACACGCGTAACTCAGAAAGAAGTAGACGCTAAGATCCAGGAAGAAGCAGAGAAAAATGCAAGAGAAGTTGTAGTTACAGACCGTGCGGTAGCAGACGGTGATGAAGTAATTCTCGACTTTGAAGGATTTGTTGATGGTGAAGCATTTGAAGGCGGAAAGGGAGAGAACTATCCACTGACTATCGGATCAGGATCGTTCATTCCTGGATTTGAAGAGCAGTTAGTAGGCGCTGAAGCTGAGAAAGAAGTTGAAGTAAAAGTTACTTTCCCGGAAGATTATCATGCAGAAGAATTAAAAGGAAAAGAAGCTGTATTCAAATGCACAGTTCATGAGATCAAAGCAAAAGAACTGCCGGAAATTGATGATGAGTTCGCAGCAGAAGTATCTGAATTCGATACATTAGAAGAATACAAAGCAGACGTAAAAGCAAAGATCAAAGAGCAGAAAGCAGCAGACGGAAAGAGAAATCAGGAAGATCAGGCTGTAGAGCAGGCTGTTAAGAATGCAGAATACGAGATTCCACAGCCAATGATCGAGACACAGACAACTCAGATGGTAGAGGATTTTGCACAGAGAATCCAGTCTCAGGGAATCACTCTTGAGCAGTACTTCCAGTTCACAGGACTGACCGCAGAGAAGATGATGGAAGATATGAGACCACAGGCAATCAAGAGAATTGAGACACGTCTTGTACTTGAGGCGGTAGCAAAAGCTGAAAATATCGAAATCACAGATGAGAAGATCGATGAAGAACTTGCCAAGATGGCTGAATCTTACAACATGGAAGTTGAGAAACTGAAAGAATTCATGGGTGAGAACGAGAAGAAACAGATGAAGGAAGATCTGGCAGTTCAGGAAGCTGTTACATTCCTTGTTGAGAATGCAGTAGAAAAATAAGAACGTCAGATCATAACATAGTATAGTCAGGAGGCATATACATGAGTTTAGTACCTTATGTCATTGAACAGACAAGCCGTGGAGAACGTTCTTACGACATCTATTCAAGATTATTAAAAGACAGAATTATATTTTTGGGCGAAGAAGTAACAGATGTATCTGCAAGTGTGATCGTTGCACAGCTTCTGTTTCTTGAAGCAGAAGATCCGGAGAAAGATATCCATCTGTACATCAACAGTCCGGGAGGCTCTGTAACAGCCGGAATGGCAATTTATGATACCATGCAGTATATCAAATGCGATATTGAGACAATCTGTATTGGTATGGCTGCAAGTATGGGTTCATTCCTTCTTACAGGAGGAACAAAGGGCAAGAGACTTGCACTCCCAAACTCTGAGATCATGATCCATCAGCCGCTTGGCGGAGCTCAGGGACAGGCAACAGAGATTCAGATCGCAGCAGATCACATCTTAAAAACTCGTCAGAAACTGAATCAGATTCTGGCAGAAAATACAGGACAGCCGTTAGAGGTCATCAACGCAGATACAGAAAGAGATAACTTTATGACTGCGGAAGAAGCCAAAGCGTATGGTCTGATTGACGAAGTCATCAAGAACCGTTAGGGCAGTCCTCAGACGAGGTGAAAAGTATGGCAGGAAAGAACGATGATCAGGTAAGATGCTCGTTCTGTAACAAGACGCAGAATCAGGTGAGAAAGCTGATTGCAGGTCCGAATGGGGCATATATCTGTGATGAGTGTGTGGATGTCTGCGCAGAGATTATAGAAGAAGAATTTGAATACGAGAACGGAAGAGAATGGAATCCGTTCTCGGATATCAATCTTTTAAAACCGGAAGAGATCAAAGCATTTCTGGATGAATATGTCATTGGTCAGGAAGAAGCGAAAAAAGTATTATCGGTAGCTGTTTATAATCATTATAAACGTGTAATGGCGGGAAGAAATATGGGAGTAGACCTTGGTAAAAGTAATATTCTCATGCTCGGACCGACAGGATGTGGTAAGACGCTTTTGGCTCAGACACTGGCAAAGATTCTGGGAGTACCGTTTGCGATTGCTGATGCAACAGCATTGACAGAGGCCGGATATGTCGGTGAAGATGTAGAAAACATTCTTCTGAAGATCATTCAGGCGGCAGACGGAGATATTGAACGTGCAGAGTATGGAATTATATATATTGATGAGATTGATAAGATTACAAGAAAATCAGAGAATCCATCGATTACCAGAGATGTATCGGGTGAGGGTGTACAGCAGGCGCTTCTGAAGATTATTGAAGGAACAGTTGCCAATGTACCTCCACAGGGAGGAAGAAAGCATCCGCATCAGGAGATGATCCAGATCGATACCACGAATATTTTATTCATCTGCGGAGGAGCCTTTGAAGGAATCGAAAAAATCGTTGAAAAACGTATCGATCAGAAATCAATCGGATTCAATGCAGAGATTGCAGAAAAGCATGAAGATGATGTGGACAGACTGCTTCAGCAGATTCTGCCGCAGGATCTTGTGAAATTTGGTCTGATTCCGGAAATCGTAGGCCGTGTACCGGTAACAGTAGCATTGGAAATGCTGGATAAAGATGCATTAATGAAGATTCTTACAGAGCCGAAGAATGCATTGACTAAACAGTATCAGAAGCTGTTGGAACTGGACGATGTAGAGCTTACATTTGATGATAAAGCACTGGAAGCAATCGCAGAGACTTCCCTGAAGAGAAAGACGGGAGCAAGAGGACTGAGAGCGATTATGGAAAGTATCATGATGGATATCATGTATAAAGCACCATCGGATGAGACATTAAAATCATGCCACATCACAGAAGATGTTGTAAAAGGAACAGGAGAGCCTGTATGTGAACATGCAGAACCTGACTCAGAAAGTGCATAATAAATGAAAAGAAAGACGGCGGGTGCGAAGAATAATTGTACCCGCTGATTTTATACCAAGATAATCCAGTCGGTGAACAGGAGTGTGAATATATGACAGGAGAAACTTATAGTCTGCCTATGGTTGCCTTAAGAGGACTTACGATACTGCCGGAAGAGGTCAGACATTTTGATGTAAGCAGGGAAAAATCACTGCAGGCGATTGAAGAGGCGGTAAAAAACGGCCAGAAGTTATTCGTCAGCGCTCAGAAGGATCTGGAAATAGAAGAGCCGGGAGCAGAAGATGTCTATCTGGTTGGCTGTGTTGTTACCATAAGGCAGGTAGTAAAATTACCAAAAAAAATGAGCCGTGTACTTGTATCCGGAGAAGTAAGAGCAAGTCTTGTAAGAATGGATAGTGAGACACCATATCTCCAGGCAACGGTAGTAGAACTGCCGGATGATGAAGTGGTATCCGGAGAGCGGGAAGAAGACGATCCAATGAACCGAGAAGCAATGATCCGTGGATTACAGGATGTCTTCAAAGAATATCTGTTAAAGAATCCAAAGCTTTCAAAAGAACTTGGCATGCAGGTGGAATCCATTCATGATCTGAAATACCTGACAGATGTGATTGCTGCAAATATGCCGTTTTCATTCGAAGATGCGCAGGAACTGCTGGAAGAGACGAACGTTATGAGACGGTATGAACTTCTGGTATATAAGATCGTGAATGAGATCCAGGCACAGAAAGTAAAAGAAGAGATCCAAAGTAAGGTGAAAGAACGTGTGGACAAGAACCAGAGGGAATACATCCTACGGGAAGAACTGAAAGTAATCCGTGAGGAACTTGGTGATGACAATACCATGTCGGATGCGGATGAATTCCAGCAGGCGGCAGATGCATTGAAAGCTTCGAAAGAAGTAAAAGAAAAGCTGAACAAAGAAATCAAAAGATTCCGCAATTCCATGAATTCCCCGGCGGAAACAGGCGTTATCCGGACCTATATCGAAACAATGCTTGAAATGCCATGGGATAAAACTTGCAAAGAGCATAAAGATATTGCATTTGCAAGACAGGTACTGGATGAAGATCATTACGGTCTGGAGAAAGTAAAAGAACGAGTACTTGAATATCTTGCAGTACGGGCGCTTACGAAAAAAGGCGAAGCACCGATCATCTGTCTTGTGGGTCCTCCGGGAACCGGTAAAACTTCGATTGCGAAATCTCTTTCCAGGGCGTTGAAGAAGCCGTATGTGAGAATTTCGCTTGGAGGTGTCCGTGACGAAGCGGAAATCCGGGGGCACAGAAAGACTTATGTAGGAGCAATGCCGGGAAGAATCGCAAATGGAATGAAACAGGCAGGAGTCAAGAATCCACTGATGCTGCTGGATGAGATAGATAAAGTCAGCAATGACTATAAAGGAGATACATTCTCAGCACTTCTGGAGGTTCTGGATGGCGAACAGAATAATAAGTTCGTAGACCATTATCTGGAAGTGCCGATGGATCTGTCGGAAGTGTTATTTATCACAACGGCAAACAGCCTGCAGACCATTCCAAGGCCGCTTCTTGACCGTATGGAAGTCATTGAGGTTACCAGTTATACAGAAAATGAAAAACTGCATATTGCGCAGGAACATCTGATTCCAAAGCAGATCGAAAAGCATGGACTGAAAGCAGATCAGCTGACCATCAGTAAAAATGCGATCTGGAAGATGGCAAGAAATTACACAAAAGAAGCAGGGGTCAGACAGTTGGAACGTAAGATCGGTGATATCTGCCGTAAATCAGCAATGGAGATCCTTGAGAAAAAGAAGAAATCCATTCATGTGACAGAGCGGAATATGGAACACTATCTGGGTAAGGAACTTTACAGTTATCAGATGGCAAATGAAGAAGATGAAGTTGGTATTGTGCGTGGACTCGCATGGACTAGTGTCGGCGGTGATACACTCCAGATCGAAGTGAATATGATGCCGGGAGAAGGAGAAATCCTGCTGACCGGACAGCTTGGCGATGTCATGAAAGAGTCCGCGAGAACCGGTATCAGTTATATCCGTTCCGTAAGCAAAGAGCACGATATTACAGATGATTTCTTTAAGAAACATGATATACATATCCATATTCCGGAGGGAGCCGTTCCAAAAGACGGACCATCTGCCGGTATTACAATGGCAACTGCAATCATGTCTGCGGTGACAGGAAGAAAAGTACGGGCAGACCTCGCTATGACAGGAGAGATTACACTGCGCGGACGTGTACTCCCGATCGGAGGGCTGAAAGAAAAGCTTCTGGCTGCAAAAAATGCAGGAATGAAGACCGTACTTGTTCCGGCAAAAAATGAAAGAGATGTTGAGGAAATTTCAACAGAGATTACAAAGGGACTGGAAATTAAATTTGTAACACACATGAATGAGGTGCTGAAAGAAGCACTTGTATAGTCAGATCTTCTGGCACGGGTCAGGAGATGGATCAAAGGAGAAATATATGATAATCAGAAATATTAATCTGGAAACCGTATGTGGAATCACCAGCAAACTTCCGGAGAATACACTTCCGGAGATTGCATTTGCAGGAAAATCCAACGTAGGAAAGTCATCCCTGATCAATGCGCTTATGAACCGCAAATCATACGCAAGAATATCTGCAACACCGGGAAAGACACAGACGATCAACTTCTATAATATTAATGAGGCATTATATCTGGTCGACCTGCCGGGTTACGGATATGCGAAGGTATCCGAACAGGAGAAGATCAAATGGGGACAGCTGATCGAACGTTATCTGCACGGGTCGAAGCAGTTGAAAGTAGTATTCCTTCTGATCGATATCCGTCATAAACCATCCGGTAACGACAAGATGATGTATGAGTGGATCGTGTCACAGGGATTCCATCCGGTGATCATTGCAACAAAACTCGATAAGATCAAACGCAGCCAGAAAGACAAACAGATCAAGATTGTAAAAGAAGGTCTGGGAGTGTTACCGGGAACAATTGTCATCCCGTTCTCATCAGTGACGAAACAGGGACGTGATGAGATATGGGAGCTGGTGGAAAGAAATTATCTGAATACTCAGGAGAATGAAGAATAGACAGAATCCATTTCAGATGGTAATTAATGAGATAAAGTTTGTCAAAGGATTGACAAACTTTATCTTTTTTGTTATGATTAGACTAAAGTACAAACGTTGGTCTAAAACGGGTAAAAAATGTGAAAATAACAAGTATAATAAGAGGAAAGGAGAATATCATGGATCTGATAACCAATATCCAGAAGTATTCTATTCATGACGGGGACGGAATCCGTACGACTGTATTTTTTAAGGGATGTCCGTTAAAGTGTGTGTGGTGTCATAATCCTGAGACACAGCGCTTCGAGCAGGAAATTCAGTATGATGCGGAGAAATGTACCGGTTGCGGCGTATGCGCAAAAGTCTGTCCGAACGGCGCGGTCACCATGGAAGACGGAAGACCGAAGCTGGATAAAAAACTTTGTAAGCTCTGCGGAAAATGTGAGAATTTCTGTACACAGGGAATCCGGGAGATCGTTGGCCAGGAATATCCGGTAAAAACACTTGTAAAGGAACTGATGAAAGATCTGATGTTCTATGAACAGTCCGGCGGTGGAGTTACACTTTCCGGTGGTGAAGTGATGGCTATGTCTACAGATTATGTACTTGCGATCGCAAAAGCCTTGAAGAAAGAAGAAGTATCGCTTACAATTGATACATGCGGATATGTTCCGTATGAGAAGTTCGAAGCAATCCTTCCATATGTCGATACATTTTTATATGATGTAAAGGTAATGGATCCGGAATTACATAAGCAATATATCGGAGTAGACAATAAACTGATCTTAGATAATCTTGTAAAACTTTCAGATGCAGGAGCAAGGATATACATCCGCATCCCTACTGTTAAGGAAGTAAATGGAAACGAAGAGAATATGAAAGAGACGATCCGTTTCCTGAAAGAACACGGTATTCACCCGGCACAGGTTAATTTGCTGCCATATCATAATACGGGAAGCAGTAAATATCCGAAGCTGGATATGGAATATAAAGGTAATGACTTGAATGCACCGACAAAAGAAGAGATGGAGGGGTTTGTGAAACTCTTCCAGGAAGCAGGTTTTTCTAACACAAAGATAGGAGGTTAAAACAATGGCTGAAAAAAGAGGCATGAACGAAAGAATCCAGAAGTTAAGAGAACTGAGTGTTACAACACCGGTACACATCGATCTGGAAAGAGCAAAGATCGAAACAGATTTTTACAGAGAAAATGACGGAAAATATTCTATCCCGGTTATGAGAGCTATGGTGTTAAAAGAGTATTTTTCAAAGAAGACACTTTACCTTGGAGACGGTGAGCTGATCGTAGGAGAGAAGGGAAAAGATCCACAGGCATCTCCGACATTCCCGGAACTTTGCTGTCACAGCGTTGAGGATATGACAGTTATGAGTGAGCGTGATCTGGTATCCTTCCACACAACAGAAGAAGACAGAAAACTCCAGGCAGAAGAGATTATTCCGTTCTGGAAGGGAAGAACTATGAGAGAGAGACTTCTGGCTTCCATGACTCCGGAATGGAACGACTGTTATGCAGCAGGTATGTTCACAGAGTTTATGGAGCAGAGAGGACCTGGACATACATGTGGTGGAGAACAGGTATTTACAACAGGATATCTGGACTATAAAGAGAAGATCAAAAAGACAATGGATGCTCTTGATTTTATGAATGATCCGGATGCACTGGATAAAATGGAAGAGTTAAAGGCCATGGATATTTCCTGTGATGCAGTGATCATTCTTGGTGAGAGATATCATGACTTAGCATTGGAGATGGCAGAAAAAGAGGCTGATCCGGTACGTAAAGAAGAATTAAAACAGATCGCAGCCAATCTGGAGGTTGTACCTGCACATGCACCACAGACATACTGGCAGGCAATCCAGTTATACTGGTTTACACATCTGGCAGTTACAACAGAACTGAACCCATGGGATGCATTCAGCCCGGGACGTCTTGACCAGCATCTGATCAAATATTATGAAGCAGATACAGAAGCAGGAATTCTGGATGATGAGAGAGCCAAAGAACTGTTAGAGTGCTTATGGGTAAAATTCTACAATCAGCCTGCACCGGTTAAAGTAGGTATCACATTAAAAGAAAGTGCTACATACACAGACTTTGCAAATATCAATACAGGTGGAGTTACACCGGACGGACGTGATGGTGTCAATGCAGTCAGCTACCTGATCCTTGACTGTATGGACGAGATGAAGCTGGTTCAGCCAAACTCTAACGTAACGATCAGTAAGAAGACCCCTGCACGTTTCCTGAAGAGAGCATGCGAGATCTCAAGAAAGGGATGGGGACAGCCTGCGTTCTACAATACAGAAGCACAGACCATGGAGCTTATCAATGCAGGAAAATCACTGGAAGATGCACGTCGCGGCGGATCTTCAGGATGTGTTGAGACAGGAGCATGGGGAAGTGAAGCATACATCCTGACAGGATACCTGAATATTCCAAAAGTATTCCAGCTGACACTTTATAATGGATTTGACAAGGAATCCGGAAAACAGCTCGGCCTTAAGACCGGTGAAGCAAAAGATTTCAAGTCTTATGATGAATTATGGGATGCATTCCAGAAACAGCTGAAACATTTTATTGATATTAAGATTCGCGGAAACAATGTGATCGAGAAATTATATGCAGAGAATATGCCGGCACCTTGTCTGTCAGTGGTAACAAATGACTGCATCAGCAATGCAAAAGATTACAATGCAGGTGGAGCAAGATACAATACAAACTATATCCAGGGTGTAGGTATCGGAACAGTTACCGACTGTATCACATCTGTTAAGTATAATGTATTCGATAAGAAGAATTTCACAATGGAAGAGCTGCTTGAAGCTATGGATCATAACTTCGAAGGTTATGATGCAATCTTCCGTATGGTACATGACAAGACACCGAAGTATGGTAACGATGATGATTATGCAGATTCTGTTATGCAGGATGTATTCAACCTGTATCATGACCTGATCACAGGACGTCCGACCATGAGAGGCGGAAAATACGGAGTAGATATGCTTCCTACTACATGTCACGTATACTTCGGAGAAGTGATCGGAGCAACTGCAAACGGAAGAAAAGCGAATGTGCCTGTATCGGAAGGTATCTCACCAGAGAAGTCTGCTGATACAAACGGACCTACAGCTGTTATCAAGTCTTGCTCTAAGATGGATCATCTTGCAACAGCAGGAACACTTCTGAACCAGAAGTTTACGCCTGATGTTGTTGCCGGAGAAAAAGGTCTTGAGAATATGTCAAGCCTGATCCGCAGCTACTTTGCAATGGACGGACATCACATTCAGTTCAATGTCATCGACAGACAGACACTGATCGAAGCACAGAAACATCCGGATGATTACAGAGACCTGATCGTTCGTGTTGCCGGATACAGTGACTTCTTCCGTAACTTAAGCAAACCGTTACAGGATGAGATCATCAACCGTACAGAACAGTCATTTGAATAAAATGAAATCTGCAGGGTAAACCTGAAGATAATTAAAAAATAAAAAAGTCCTTAGGCAGGAATCGTGATGCCGGCTGTTGCCGGATGTATAAATTCTTGTTTAAGGACTTTTTTTAGGCTTGACAGCAAAAAATATGATATGATATCAGTAAACGTAGAAATACAGAAAAAAATTAAGAAAAGAGATGGAGAAAAGTTATGAATCTAAAAGGAGTGAATTTGAAAAAGAGAAGGACAAAAATTCAGATGGCGCTGACGGTTTTCGTTATACTGTCGGTAGTCAGACAGTTTTTCCTGGGAAATTACCACAATATGTTTCTGGGAATTCTGACCCTGTTTTTGTTCATGGTACCCGCTGTATTAGATCAGACACTGGGAGTAACGATTCCGGTAGGACTGGAGACGGTGATTCTGATTTTTATCTTTTCGGCAGAAATACTGGGAGAGATCAACGCATTTTATGTTAAGATTCCTGTTTGGGATACCATTTTACATACGACAAACGGTTTTCTTATGGCGGCAATTGGATTTGCACTGATCGACCTGTTTAACAGAAGTGACCGGTTCTCAATTAAGATGTCTCCGTATTTCGTGGCATTTTTTGCATTTTGTTTTTCGATGACAGTCGGTGTATTGTGGGAGTTCTTTGAATTTTCAATGGACTGGTTCTTCGGACTGGATATGCAGAAAGACTGGATCCTTCCATCGATCAGCTCTGTGAAACTCAACCCGACAGGTGCAAATGTCCCGGTGCATGTGGACATCCAGTCAGTGGTGATCAATGGCGAAAAATGGAATCTGGGTGGATATCTGGATATCGGAATAGTGGATACGATGAAAGATCTGATGGTGAATTTTATCGGAGCGGTGGTGTTCTCGATCATCGGAATTCTATATCTGAAGCACCGCGGCAAAGGAAAGCTTGCGGCATCACTGATCCCGCAGGTAAGAGATGAGAAGGAGCAGAAGCGATAAAAAGAACCGGATAAGAGTGGATTATGGAAAAGAATATACAGAAGATCAAAATAAAGAACCAATTGGAATTATGGGCATTCTGTGCGGTCATAGGAACTGTGGCGGGAGCTTTGGTCTGGGCATTGCTGAAGATCATGGCATCAGGAACAGAAATAATATGGGAGTGGATACCGGAAAGAATCCATATTTCGTATTATACAGTGCTCGTGTGTACTGTGGGCGGAGCCATTATCGGGATATTTCGAAAGTTATACGGGGATTATCCGGAAGATATGGAAACCGTCATGGGAAAAGTAAAGAAAGAAAAAAGATACGAATATAAAAATATGCTGGTCATGATGATCGCAGCACTGCTGCCGCTTCTGATCGGAAGCAGTGTAGGTCCTGAGGCAGGACTTACCGGGATTATCGTAGGATTATGTTACTGGGCAGGAGAGAATCTGAAATTTGCAAAACAGCATACAAAGGAATATTCACAGATCGGCGCAGCCGTTTCCCTTAGTGTGTTATTTCATGCACCGTTATTTGGAATCTTTGAGGTGGAAGAAGATCCGGATATGCAGATGGCAGAGCTTGGAAAAGGATCCAAGATCTTCATATATGGAATTGCACTTGCAGCCGGAACAGGAAGTTATGCGGGACTTTCCGCTTTGCTGGGCGGAGGAATGTCCGGTTTTCCGTCATTTGATGCAGTTGCGGTACAGAGAATCGATTATGTGATGATGCTTGTGTATATGTTCTGTGGATGTGTACTTGCATATTTTTATGAGACGACACATACGGTAACCGGAATCATTGCCGGAAAAATTCCGGGTGTCGTAAAAGAAATTCTGGCGGGGTTATGTCTGGGTGTGATCGGAATGTTGATACCGGCAGTGATGTTTTCGGGAGAAGAGCAGATGGGTGTCCTTATGAAAGAGTATGCCGGTTATATGGCGATAGCATTGATCGGCGCAGCATTTCTGAAAATCATATTGACAAATCTCTGTATCCAGTTTGGATTAAAAGGAGGGCATTTTTTCCCGGTTATTTTTGCAGGAGTATGTCTGGGATACGGACTTGCGATGCTGTTCTTCGGACAGCAGGGGGACAGTCATGTTGTATTTGCGGCGGCGATTGTAACATCGACACTTCTAGGCGGTATCATGAAGAAGCCGCTGGCGGTGACCATGCTTTTGTTCCTGTGTTTTCCGGTGAAGATGTTTATATGGATATTTATTGCAGCAGCAGTAGGAAGTAAATGTGTGAAGAAGATGGGAAAAGAAGTATAGTGAAAATACCCGTTATCAGTATGTATTTCGATGATGCAAACAGGAATACATATTGACAGCGGGTATTTTTTAACGGAATTTGCGGACTTTCTGCGAGATATGTTCCAGTTCCTCTTTCGAAAGCTCCGGGAGCCGTTCCAACTTATCCATGAACATAGCAAGTGTTTCCTTTTGCTGCATTTCAACCAGTTGTGTGTAGAAGTTTACGACAACACCTGTGACGATCGCAACGACAAAAATAGTGTAAATCGTGAGCAGGACGGAACAGATCTTTCCAATCAGTGTGACGGTAACAATGTCTCCAAATCCGGCGGTAGAGATGACGGCGTAACAATACCACAGCGCATCACCATAGCGGTGGATATCCGGTTCGACAAGCCGGATAACGGCGGCATCGGCCAGGAGGAAGAGGACAAAACCTAAAAGAATATGATCTGCCCGTGTACGTTTTAAAATTCCCCATAAGATTCTGAGTTTTTTCATAATCTGCTTCTCCTTGTATCCGTGTAAAAACTGATTTAAGTATATCATGAAATGCGTAAAAGTGTTCGGCATTTTTGATAATAAAATAAAAGTAATAAAAAAGCATAGAACAAACATTCGGTTTAGTTCTGTACTTTTTTTCTCCTGAATGATATACTATACAAGTAACAATACTAAAAATACAACTACTATTTCTAAAATATCACCGTCAGACAGAGCGGCTTAGGAGAAATCATATGGATCATTTTGAATTAATATCACAATACAAGCCGACCGGTGACCAGCCGCAGGCAATCGAGGATCTGGTCAAAGGCTTTAAAGAAGGAAATCAGTGCCAGACACTGCTTGGTGTCACCGGATCTGGTAAGACATTTACGATGGCGAATGTTATTCAGCAGATCAATAAACCGACGCTTGTCATTGCGCATAATAAGACTCTGGCTGCGCAGCTATATGGAGAATTTAAAGAGTTTTTCCCGAATAACGCAGTGGAATATTTTGTCTCCTACTACGATTACTACCAGCCGGAGGCTTATGTCCCATCTTCAGACACCTACATTGCGAAGGATTCCTCCGTAAATGAAGAGATTGATAAGCTGAGATTATCGGCAACGGCAGCATTGATCGAGCGCAGGGATGTGATCGTAATTGCCAGCGTTTCCTGCATCTATGGTCTTGGTGAACCGGAAAACTTTGAACAGATGATGGTATCGCTCCGACCGGGGATGGAGAAGGACAGAGATGAAGTCTTGCGCCAGCTGATAGATATTCAATATGACAGAAATGATATGGATTTCAAGCGGGGAACATTCCGTGTACGAGGCGATACTGTAGAAGTTGTACCGGCAGACCGGGGCGATACAGCTATCCGGGTGGAATTCTTCGGAGATGAGATTGACCGGATTTCAGAGATAGACATGCTTACCGGAGAGATTAAAAATACATTGAATCATATTGCGATATTCCCGGCTTCCCATTACGTTGTACCAAAGGAGCGTATGGAGAAAGCAATAAAAAATATTGAGATTGAACTGGAAGAACAGGTGAAATATTTCAAAGAAGAAGGGAAGCTTCTGGAAGCACAGAGAATTGCGGAACGAACGAATTTTGATATAGAAATGATGCGCGAGACCGGATTCTGTTCAGGGATTGAGAACTACTCCAGGCATCTGGCAGGACTTGCTCCGGGGCAGCCGCCGAATACATTGATGGATTATTTCCCGGATGATTTTATCATAATGATCGATGAGTCGCACAAGACGGTTCCGCAGATTGGCGGTATGTATCACGGCGATCAGTCGAGAAAGCGTACACTGGTAGAGTATGGATTCCGTCTGCCATCGGCACTGGACAACCGTCCGCTTAGTTTTGAGGAATTTGAAAATAAGATCGATCAGGTCATGTTCGTGTCTGCAACACCGGGGAAATATGAAGAAGAGCATGAACTTTTAAGAGCCGAGCAGGTGATCCGGCCGACCGGACTTCTGGATCCGGAAGTAGAAGTGCGGCCGGTAGAAGGACAGATCGATGATCTGATCGGAGAAGTGAATAAAGAGATTGCCAATAAACACAAAATACTGATAACAACGCTGACTAAACGTATGGCAGAAGATCTTACCGACTATATGCGTGAGCTGGGAATCCGCGTGCGCTATCTGCATTCGGATATTGACACGCTGGAACGTACAGAGATCGTGAGAGATATGCGCCTGGACGTATTCGATGTTCTGGTCGGCATTAATCTTCTGCGGGAAGGACTGGATATTCCGGAGATCACATTGGTTGCGATCCTGGACGCGGATAAAGAAGGATTTTTGCGTTCCGAGACGTCTCTGATCCAGACGATCGGCCGTGCGGCCCGTAATGCAGAAGGGCATGTTATCATGTACGCAGATACGATCACAGATTCCATGCGTGCAGCACTGGATGAGACGCAGAGAAGACGTGAAGTGCAGATGGCATATAATGAAGAACATGGTATTACACCGAAGACGATCCAGAAAGCAGTCAGAGATTTGATCTCAGTATCCCGGAAAGTGGCGGCTTCTGAATTACAGATGGAAAAAGATCCGGAATCCATGAGTGAGAAAGAATTAGAGAAGCTGATCAAAGAGCTGGAGAAGCAGATGAAGAAAGCTGCGGCAGATCTGAATTTTGAGGCGGCAGCAGAACTCAGGGATAAGTTAATAGAGCTTAAGAAGACATTACAGGAAATAAAGATATAGAAAAAGGAGATCATAGACTTACATGCCACAGGAAAAAGATTCAAGACAATATATCAAGATCAGAGGAGCAAATGAACACAATCTGAAGAATGTAGACGTAGACATACCAAGAGACAAACTGGTGGTACTGACCGGTCTTAGCGGATCAGGAAAATCATCACTGGCATTTGATACAATTTATGCGGAAGGACAGAGAAGATATATGGAATCATTGTCTTCTTATGCCAGACAGTTCCTGGGACAGATGGAAAAACCGGATGTAGAAAGTATAGAAGGATTGTCTCCGGCTATTTCCATTGATCAGAAATCTACGAACCGCAATCCAAGATCTACCGTAGGAACGGTAACGGAAATCTATGATTATTTCCGGTTATTATATGCAAGAGCAGGAATTCCGCATTGTCCGAAATGTGGGCGCGAGATTAAGAAACAGACGGTTGATCAGATGGTAGAACAGGTGATGGCATTTCCGGAAAGAACCAAGATACAGCTGCTGGCACCGGTCGTAAGAGGCAGAAAGGGAACCCATGTAAAATTATTGGAGCGTGCCAGAAAGAGCGGATATGTCCGAGTCAGGATCGATGGTAATATGTACGAACTGTCGGAAGAGATCAAGCTGGATAAGAACATCAAGCACAATATAGAGATTGTTGTAGACCGTCTGGTAGTAAAAGAGGGTATTGAACAGCGTCTGACCGATTCCATTGAAAATGTACTGAATCTTGCGGAAGGACTGATGACCGTGGATGTGATCGGCGGGGAACCGGTCCAGTTCAGCGAAAGCTTCTCATGTCCGGACTGCGGAATCAGTATTGAAGAGATCGAACCGAGAAGCTTTTCGTTCAACAATCCGTTCGGCGCATGTCCGGAGTGCTTTGGACTGGGATACAAGATGGAATTTGACGAAGACCTGATGATTCCGGATAAACGTCTCAGTATCAGTGAAGGTGCGATCACTGTTATGGGATGGCAGTCCTGCACGGATAAGAAGAGCTTCACGTATGCGATCCTGGATGCGTTGAGCAAAGAATATGGCTTTTCATTAGATACACCGTTTGAGGACTATCCGAAGGAAGTCCATGATGTCCTGATCCATGGGACAAACGGCAAAGAAGTGAAAGTATATTATAAGGGGCAGCGCGGAGAAGGAGTCTATGATGTGGCATTCGAAGGTCTGATCCGCAATGTAGAGCGCCGTTACCGGGAAACTTCGTCGGAAACGATGAAAGCAGAATACGAAGAGTTTATGAATATCACACCGTGTTCTGCGTGCAAAGGCCAGCGCCTGAAGCCGGGAGCACTTGCTGTGACGGTAGGAGATAAAAATATTTCCGAACTGACAGGAATGTCAATTGAAAAACTGCAGACCTTTTTAAAAGAACTGAAACTTTCGAACCAGCAATTGCTGATCGGTGGACAGATTTTAAAGGAGATCAATTCCAGAATCCAGTTTCTGATGGATGTTGGACTTAATTATCTGACACTTGGAAGATCGACCGGAACACTTTCGGGAGGAGAGGCACAGAGAATCCGTCTGGCAACACAGATCGGTTCCGGACTCGTAGGTGTGGCATATATTCTGGATGAACCAAGTATCGGACTGCATCAGAGAGACAATGATAAATTGCTTGGAACTTTAAAACATCTGCGGGATCTCGGGAACTCCGTGATCGTGGTCGAGCATGATGAGGATACTATGAGAGAAGCGGACTTTATCGTGGATATCGGACCGGGAGCGGGAGAACATGGCGGTGAAGTAGTTGCAACCGGAAATGCGGAAGAGATCATGCAGAATGAAAATTCTGTAACCGGAGCCTATCTGAGCGGACGGATCCGGATTCCGGTTCCGGAAGTAAGAAGAAAACCAACCGGATGGCTGAAAGTACTCGGAGCACAGGAAAATAACTTGAAGAACATAGATGTGAAGTTTCCGCTTGGTGTGATGACCTGTGTTACCGGTGTGTCCGGTTCGGGAAAAAGCTCACTTGTGAACCAGATCCTCTATAAACGTCTGGCAAGAGACCTGAACCGTGCAAGGACCATTCCGGGCAGACACAAAGGCATCGAGGGACTGGAACAGCTGGATAAGGTGATCAATATCGACCAGTCTCCGATCGGGCGGACTCCGAGATCCAATCCGGCAACCTATACCGGAGTATTTGACCTGATCAGGGATCTGTTCGCGGCAACACCGGATGCAAAAGCAAGAGGCTATAAAAAAGGAAGATTCAGTTTTAACGTCAAAGGAGGACGATGTGAGGCCTGCAGCGGAGATGGAATCATCAAGATCGAGATGCATTTCCTGCCGGATGTCTATGTTCCATGTGAAGTATGTAAGGGAAGACGTTACAACAGAGAGACACTGGAAGTGAAATACAAAGGAAAGAATATCTATGATGTTCTGGACATGACCGTAGAAGAAGCAATGCATTTCTTTGAAAATGTACCAAGTATCCGCAGAAAGATGGAGACCTTGTATGATGTCGGGCTTTCTTATATCCGTCTGGGACAGCCGTCTACGACTCTGTCTGGCGGAGAAGCCCAGCGTATCAAGCTGGCAACAGAGCTGAGTAAGAGAAGTACGGGAAAGACAATCTATATTCTGGACGAGCCGACGACGGGACTGCATTTTGCCGATGTGCATAAGTTGACAGAGATTCTCCACAGATTGACAGAAGATGGGAATACAGTCATTGTGATCGAGCACAATCTGGATGTGATAAAGACCGCAGATTACATCATCGATATCGGTCCGGAAGGCGGTGACAAAGGCGGAACCGTGATTGCAGAGGGAACACCGGAAGAAGTTGCGAAAAGTCCGGTATCCTATACCGGAAAGTATATAAAACCAATGCTGGAACGGTAGAAATATGACATTTTGTTCAATACATCGTCCGGATTCGTCATATTGTAATATTTATGTAAAAAGGTTCATAAAGATTTAAGCAAAATGGGTCTTTTTATTTTAAATGATTTTGATTATAATGGGAACATGCTCAAAAATAGCATGTGATATAATCATATCTCACCAAAGATAGGAATATAGACAGCTTGATGAAGGGAGAATTGGGAATGTCAGTAGATCTTGGAATTGATTTGGGAACCGCCAGCGTACTGGTGTATGTAAAAGGAAAGGGTGTTATTTTAAAAGAGCCTTCTGTTGTAGCGTATGACAGAGATACGAATGCAATCAAGGCGATCGGAGAAGAAGCAAGACTGATGCTTGGAAGAACTCCGGGAAATATTGTGGCAGTCAGACCTTTGAGACAGGGCGTGATATCAGACTATACAGTAACAGAAAAAATGATCAAATATTTCGTGCAGAAAACACTTGGAAAGCGTACATTCAAGAAGCCGAGAATCAGTATCTGTGTACCAAGCGGGGTTACAGAAGTGGAACGCAAGGCAGTGGAGGAAGCAACTTATGCAGCAGGAGCAAGAGAGGTACATCTGATCGAAGAACCGGTTGCGGCAGCAATCGGTGCGGGAATCGATATCTCAAAGCCGTGTGGCAATATGATCGTTGACATCGGCGGAGGTACATCCGATATTGCCGTCATCTCACTTGGCGGAACGGTTGTAAATACATCCTTAAAGATTGCCGGAGATGATTTCGACGAGGCGATCGTCCGCTATATGCGAAAAAAACATAATCTTCTGATCGGTGAAAGAACAGCGGAAGATATTAAAATCAAAATCGGTACAACCTATCCAATGATCGAAGATGAGACGCTGGAAGTCAGAGGAAGAAACCTGGTAACAGGACTTCCGAAGACGGTAACGGTAACTTCGACAGAGACAGAAGAAGCACTCCGGGAGACAACGGGACAGATCGTAGAAGCTGTTATCAGCGTGCTGGAGAGAACACCACCGGAGCTTTCCGCAGATATCCTTGACAGAGGGATTATGCTGACCGGAGGCGGATCTATGTTACGTGGTATGGAAGAACTGATCGAGGAAAAGACAGGCATCAACACGATGACGGCGGATGATCCGATGAAGGTTGTTGCCATCGGAACCGGAGAATACGTAGAGTTTATGGGTGACAGAAAAGGAATCTAGATTCAGATAGGAATCCGGGTGAGTGAAATCGAATGGAAGAAATAAAAGGATACGTAGAATATATTGTTTACCGCAATGAAGACAACGGGTACACGGTATTCCATCTGAATAATTCAGATGGAGAAGTGACCTGTGTCGGAAGTTTTCATTATATTGAAGAAGGTGAACTGTTAAGACTGAAAGGAGGCTATACAACGCATAAGATGTATGGCCTTCAGTTCGCTGTGGAGGAATCGGAGATATGTGAGCCGGAAGATCTGGTATCCATCGAACGGTATCTGGGTTCCGGTGCGATCAAAGGAGTCGGAGCTTCTCTGGCGGGAAAGATAGTGAAAAAATTCAAAGAAGATACCTTCCGGATCATCGAAGAGGAGCCGGAACGACTGGCAGAGATCAAAGGAATCAGTGAACGGAAAGCAAGAGAGATCGCTTCACAGGTAGAAGAGAAGAAGGATATGCGGCAGGCAATGATCTATCTGCAGAAATTCGGTATTTCTACAACACTGGCAGCAAAGATCTATCAGCATTACGGACGTAATGTCTACCGCACGATAGAGGAGAATCCGTATCATCTGGCAGACCATGTGCCGGGAGTGGGATTTAAGACTGCCGATGAGATTGCAATGAAGATTGGCATACACACAGATTCTGATTTCCGGATCCGCAGCGGAATCTTTTATACCTTACAACAGAGTGTGAATGAAGGACACGTCTATCTGTATCAGGACGTGTTGCTGAAAGAGACGGGAGACCTTCTTGGAGTACAGATACAAGATATGGAAAAGTATCTTATGGATCTTATGATGGAAAAGAAGATCGTCATGAAGCAGTCAGAGCAGGGGGTGAGAGTGTATACTTCCCATTATTATTATATGGAGTTGAATACTGCGAAGATGCTGCATGATCTGAATCTTGATTTTGAAGCAGCTGATGTGACACTTCTTCACAGGATCAATCAGATTGAAAAGAATACAGAACTGTATCTGGATGAGATGCAGAAAGATGCAGTAATGGAAGCAGTCAGGCATGGTCTGATGATATTGACCGGAGGACCGGGTACCGGTAAGACAACGACCATCAATGCGATGATTCATTTCTTCGAAAGTGAAGGACTGGACATCTATCTGGCAGCACCGACAGGAAGAGCAGCAAAGCGTATGACCGAAGCAACCGGATGTGAAGCACAGACGATTCACCGGCTGCTGGAAGTATCCGGCAATCCGGATGATGAGACAGTTGGTGGTTTCCAGCGCAATGCAGAGAATCCGCTGGAAGCAGATGTGATCATCATAGACGAGATGTCAATGGTAGATCTGCCGTTGATGTATGCACTTTTGAATGCGATCGTGCCGGGAACCCGTGTGATCCTGGTGGGAGATGTGAACCAGCTTCCGAGTGTAGGGCCGGGAAGCGTACTGAAAGACATTATTTCATCCGGATGTTTTCCGGTGGTAAAGCTTACGAAGATATTCCGGCAGGCAGGCGAAAGTGATATTATTGTCAATGCCCACAAGATCAATCGGGGTGAACCGGTTGTGCTGGATAACAAAAGCATGGATTTCTTCTTCCTGAAACGTGATGATACGAATATGATCATCAGTAATATCATCACATTGATCCAGAAGAAACTTCCCAAATTCGTATCTGCATCAGAAGCAGACATTCAGGTTCTGACGCCGATGCGAAAGGGCCTGCTCGGAGTGGAACGGATCAATAAGATCTTGCAGGAATATCTGAATCCGCCGAAGCCTGGCAAACAGGAAAAAGAATATGGAGACCATCTGTTCCGTGAGGGGGATAAGGTGATGCAGATCAAGAATAATTACCAGCTTGAGTGGGAGATCACCACCCGGTACGGAATGACGATCGATAAAGGGATCGGTGTATTTAACGGGGATATGGGGATCATCAAAAAGATCAATACATATGAAGAGACCGTGACGGTCGAATATGATGAAAAGAAGCAGGTAAAATATCCATACAATCTGCTGGATGAACTGGAACTGGCTTATGCGATCACAATCCATAAAGCGCAGGGAAGCGAATATCCGGCAGTCATTATCCCTTTGTTACAGGGACCAAGACAGCTTTATTATAGAAATCTGCTCTATACGGCTGTCACAAGAGCGAGAAAATGTGTGACGGTGATCGGAAGTGAAAGCGTATTCCAGGAGATGATACAAAACACAAACCAGCAGAACCGCAATACGAGTCTCGCAGAGCGAATCCGTGAATTTAATGAATAAAAGTATCATACAAGATATCAAAGAAAATATAATTGTTCTGTTCTGGCCGGAAACCTGTCCATTCTGTCAGAAAGTCTGTAAAGAGGGCATCTGTACAGAATGCAGGGAAAGGCTGGAATTCTTAAGAATCAGAGAACCAAGGTGTATGCAATGCGGCAAGCAGATCCGTAGTATGGAAAAGGAATACTGTTATGACTGTATGCATACACATCATTATTATGAGCAGGGATTAAGCTTATGGAATCATAAAGCTCCTGTGAATCAATCTATCTATCAGTTCAAATACCACAATCAGAGAAGATACGGGGAACTGTACAGTCAGGAACTCGTGAAAAATTTTCAGAAAGAAATCCGGCGATGGAACCCGGATGTGATCATACCGGTCCCGCTGCACCGGGCGAGACGTAGAAAACGGGGTTATAATCAGGCACAGATTCTTGCGGAAAACCTGGGAAGAATGCTGTGCATTCCGGTGGACAGTAAAAGCCTGGCAAGAAGAAAGAAGACCAGTCCGCAGAAGAAACTTGGACATAATGAGAGAAAAAAGAACCTGAAAAATGCATTTGCGGTAACACCGGCATTTCGCCCTGTCCGGAAGGTTCTGCTGGTGGATGACATATATACGACCGGCAATACATTGGATGCGGCGGCAAAAGCATTAAAGGAAAAAGGCGTGGAGAAGGTTTATTTTTTAACTATAAGTATTGGACAAGGGTACTGATATTTGTTATACTTAAAATGATGTTTTTATGGAATTAATATCATGTTGAGGTGGATATATGTTAGATGAGAGAAAAGTAAAATTAATGACAAAGCTTGCTCTCTATGAAGAGACTTATGGAAAAGAAGATTTTAAGATCAGTTCCTATTATAGAAAAGATTATGCAAGCCTGCACGTTATATATGCATTTCTGAGCGTATCAGTCGGTTATGTGTGTCTGGTGGCGTTGCTTTTACTGGCCGGTGTGGAGGATATAATGAGTAATATGTCGAATGGTCTGATCCTGTTCCTTTTTCTGATCATTCTGGCAGGTTATGTGGGTGTGGTGATCGTATATTGCGGAATTGCCAGTCACATTTATAATGAGAAACACAAAAAGGCAAGGAAAAGAGTGAAAAAGTATAATCATAATCTGATTCAACTGCTGAAAATGTATGAAAAGGAGAAAAGATAGATGGACAATATATATGTAATACGTGAAAGAATAGAAGCGGTTTATGGGAAGCATTCCAAGTCGTTTGATAAAGCCTTTCAGTTCATACTGGCAATGATAACATTTACAATGATCAATCAGAATACAGGATTTATGAAATCACTTTCCTCACCGGTGATCTCTTTGGGGCTGGCTGTGGTTGCTACTTTCCTGCCGCCGGCGGTTCTGGTGGTGCTTGCAACGATACTGCTGCTTGCACATACACTGGCAGCGTCCATAGGCATATTCGCAGTGTCTGCACTGATCTTCCTGATCATGTATATATTTTATATCAGACTGGCACCGAAAATGGCATTTGTTGTGCTTCTGACACCGATTGCATTTGCACTTAAGATACCGTTTGTGGTACCGGTTGCATGTGCATTGATCTATACACCGGTAAGTCTTGTACCGATGGGATGTGGAACTGTTGTATATTATATGATGGAATATCTTAAGAAAATAAGTGCGGCATCTAAGACGTCCGGAAGTAAGGCAATGCTTGCCGAGATCAGCACATACGTACAGAAAGTGTTCCAGAATAAAGAAATGTGGCTCTACATAGTTGCATTTATCATTGGATTTTTTATCATTTATACCATCCGCAGACAGGAACTGGATCATGCCTGGAAGATTGGGATTATTGCGGGAGCAATTGCCAATGTGGTTGTAACGGCAATGGGAAGTATTGCACTGGGCGTAAACACCTCCTATGGTCCGCTGATCATAGGAAATATTGTGGCAGCCGTTGCAGGACTTGTGCTGGAATTATTCCTGTTCTCGGTAGATTATGCAAGAAGTGAACGCCTGCAGTTTGAAGACGATGAATATTATTACTATGTAAAAGCAATACCGAAGGTTGCCATGACAACGCCGGAGAAGACTGTGAAGAAGATCAATGAACGTCAGGAGACGGAGATCATCGATGCAGAAGCGGTAAAACGTTTGTCGCAGGATACGGCGGAAGAAGAGACAAAAGCCATCGATCTGGAAGTACATGCGGGACATGGACAGAAAAGAGAAGCAGAACGGAAGCCGTCATACGGTGATGCAGACTACAGAAGTCCGGCACAGATCCGGGCAAGTCAGGCAAGAAAGCATTCGCCGAAGAGAGGACCGGCACCGAAGAAACATGACATGAAAGATGTAGATAAGATGCTTCTGACACAGAGTCTGGAAAATGAATTTCATGCAGGCAACCGCAGAAAAAGATAGAAAGACAGAAAAAATCATTAAAAACCATGCAGGGAGGTGAGAGGAATGGGACAGACAATTGCAGATTTTATTGATAAATATGGAATTGGACTTTATATTCCGAGAGTGCATATTACAGATATCATAGAAGTTCTGATCCTCACTTTTCTGATCTATCAGATCATCATATGGATAAAGAATACGAAAGCATGGATGCTGCTCAGAGGAATCATTGTACTTGCGGGCTTTATTCTTCTCGCAGCTATATTCAAGATGCATACGATCCTGTTCATCGCGAGAAATTCACTGACGGTCATGGCTACAGCGGCAATTGTAGTATTTCAGCCGGAACTGCGGAGGGCACTGGAAAAGCTTGGAGAGAAGCAATTCCTGACATCAGTTGTTCCTTTTGAACAGAACCGGGAGATACGTTTCAGTGAAGAGACAAGAGAGGATATTATCCGTGCATGCTTTGCCATGGGAAAAGTCAAGACAGGGGCTCTGATCGTTGTAGAACAGGCAATACGGCTTACGGAATATGAAAGCACCGGAATCCAGATGGACTGTCTGGTATCAAGTCAGGTGCTGATCAATATCTTCGAACATAATACACCGCTTCATGATGGTGCGATCATCGTAAGAGGTGACAGGATCGTCTCGGCAACCTGCTATCTTCCCCTCTCGGATAATATGGGGATCAGCAAGGATCTGGGCACCAGACACCGTGCGGCAGTAGGAATGAGCGAAGTCAGTGATGCACTGGTCATTACGGTATCAGAAGAGACAGGAGCTGTGTCAGTCGCACAGGGAGGAGAGCTTACAAGAAGTATCAATGAAGCAGAACTTCGTGTGAAGCTGGAAGAGGTACAGCATAAGAGCAGTGAAACCAACAGAATAAAGGCAATGTGGAAAGGATGGCGGAAGCATGCGAAAAAGAATAACTAACAATCTTGCGCTGAAAATACTGGCCTTCCTGATTGCGGCATTCTTATGGCTGGTTGTAGTGAATATCGATGATCCGGTGGATGACAAGACATTTTCCAATATTCCGGTGCAGGTAACGCATGAAGAAGTGATTACAGACAATAATAATACGTATCAGATCGTGGATAACACACAGGAGATTAATGTAACAGTTACAGCACAGCGGTCGGTACTGGATAAGATCAGGGCAGAGGATATTGTTGCGACAGCGAATATGAAAGAACTGACGCTTCGTACACAGGTGCCGATTGAAGTAACGGTCAAAGGATATACAGGAAAATATGAAAAGGCAACGGCAAATCCAAGAAATCTGCAGATTCAGATAGATGAGGAAGCGAAGAATAATTTCCCAATCACACCGACAACAACGGGAACGGTAAGAAACGGATATGAAGTGGGAAGTCTGAAAGCACTTCCGGAAAAAGTAACACTTCGCGGACCGAAGAGAATCATTAACAATATTGCAAAAGTAACAGCAGAAGCAAACGTATCCGGATTATCCGAAGATGAGACGGTAGAAGCGAAACTGGTACTGTATGATGCCAATAATAATGTGATCGACCAGACACTTCTCGCAAACAACCTTGGAAAAGAAGGTGTCAGTGTTGAGGTAGAACTGCTTCAGGTGAAAAGCGTGCCGCTTAAAGTGGATACATCAGAGGTGTCGGCAGCAGAAGGGTATAAACTTGGCAAGATCACGGTAGAACCGCAGGAAGTGGAAGTGACAGGTGATAAAAGTACGCTTGCGGAGATATCAGAGATCGATATTCCACCGAGTGCCCTGAAATTGGAAGAACTGACACAGAGAACGGAGCAGACCATTGATATCTCATCTTATCTTCCGAGCGGTGTGTCCCTTGCGGAAGAGAATGCGAATAAGGTGGTAATATCCATCCAGGTACAACAGCCGGGAACAAAGAGCTTTGAGATATCGACAGGATCGATCATCCTAGAGAATATAGCGGACGGACTGAGCATCAATTACGGATCTACCGTTGATCTGGAGATACAGGTGAAGGGACCGAATGATGTGTTGAATCTGTTCTCACCTGCGAAGAAAGTCAGCATTGATCTTAAGAATTATACAGAGCCTGGTACATATACCGTTCCGGTGTCTGTCGAACTGCCGGATGGCTGCAAGCTTGTGAATGAAGTGAATGTGGAGATCACGCTTGAAAACTCAAAGCAGAGCAGTAAAACACAGGGGGAAAGCCAGAACAGCAGTCAGACAAAGACAGATGAAAACAATCAGAACGACCAGAGCGAATAACAGACAGAAATGGGGAGAATACATTATGATCAGACAGAAAGTTACAATAACAAATCCGACGGGACTACATCTCAGACCTGCAGGGATGTTCTGTAACATAGCAAGCAGATACAAATGCAAAGTAGAATTCATGTATAACGATGACACTGCAGCAAATGCGAAAAGTGTATTGAGTGTCCTTGGAGCATGCGTGAAATCGGGAGATGAAATCGAGCTTATCTGCGACGGGGAAGATGAAGAAGAGGCCATGAAAGCAATGATGGATGCGGTCGAGAGCGGGCTTGGAGAGTAAGAAAAAGTAATAAGGAAATATGACAGGCGGCTTGTGTGCGACATGAGCCGTTTGTTGTGTTTTGTTCTGTAATAATATATGATTCATAATAAGAAGTTGAATACTGGTATGAACATTAGAAATGTGAAACAACAAGAAGGAAAGAATAGGTAACTATGAAAGAAAAAATAACAAATGTGTTGGATATTACATTTTGGAAATTTGTATTGGTGGGAATTGTGAATACTCTGGTGGGTACAGGGGTAATGTTTGCTGCTTACAATCTTTTGCATCTGAGCTACTGGGTATCTTCTGCATCGAATTATGTGGTGGGAAGTATTGTGAGCTATTTCCTGAATAAATACTTTACGTTTCAGAATAAAGAAAGATCCTGGAAACAACTGGGGATGTTCGTGATAAATATTACAATATGTTATCTGTTGGCATATGGGATGGCAAAGCCGGTTGTGTCATGGATCCTTCATAATCAGAGTAAGAGTGTGCAGGAAAATTTGTCTATGCTGGTTGGAATGGGTGCATTTGTGGTATTCAATTATGTGGGGCAGAGGTTGGTTGTGTTTAAAAAGTAATTTGTATAAAGTGTGAAAAAAAGATGAAATTTTAATGGTTTTGGTTGTAACACTTGTAAAAATTGTATATAATGTTTTCCGTCTAAAAACGAAAAATTAAGTGAAAAGAGAAGAATAATGAAGAAAAAACATAAGATAATCTTAGTTGCAGGGCTGGTTTTAAGCACAATACTGGCGTTGTTAGCATCGCTTCTTGCATTCAGTGCAAAATGGATGTTTAAAACATGGACAAATCTGACAATGGATGAACTGGTATATCATCTTACAGCACCTTTAGAGGGTACAAATACCGATATGATCAAAGACTATTGTAATGAATGTGCAGTTCCGGTGCTATTGATTTTGGGATGTATTCTTTTTGTAATAGCAGCAAATAGAAAGCATACAGGAATCTTGAAGAAAATTGCTATAGTATGTTCTGCAGGAGCTGTTGCAGTGACAGGAATTACAGTAGGTGTAATATGGAATGGATTAGATGTTTCGAATTATATGAAGGGGCAGAGTACATATTCTACATTTATCGATGATAATTATGTAGATCCATCGAGTGTTAATATTACATTTCCAGAGCAGAAGCGTAATTTGATATATATTTTCCTGGAATCAATGGAAATGACGTATGCGGACAAAGAAAACGGCGGTGCATTTAAACAAAATGTAATTCCGGAGCTGACACAGCTTGCTCAGGAAAATGAGGATTTTTCAGGAAAAAGCAGTAAATTGAATGGCGGCTATTCCATGCCGGGAACAACTTGGACGATGGGGGCGATGTTTGGGCAGACATCGGGGCTGCCGTTGAATATTTCAATTGATGGGAATAGTATGGATACACAGGATTCATTTTTCCCAGGAATAACAACGTTGGGAGATATTCTTCAAAACGAAGGATATTCGCAGACACTGCTAATTGGTTCAGAAGCAACATTCGGTGGACGAAAATTATATTTTACAGATCATGGTCAATATGACATTATGGATTACAATTACGCACATGATAATGGCCTGATTCCGGAAAATTATAAAGTCTGGTGGGGATATGAAGATGAAAAATTATTCGGATTTGCAAAAGAAAAATTATTAGAACTCGCTCAGCAGGATAATCCTTTTAATCTTACGATGCTGACAGTGGATACACATTTTGAAGATGGATATGTATGTGATATTTGTCCGGATACATTCGGAGATAATCAGTATGCGAATGTAATGGCTTGTTCAAGCAGACAGGTAAAAGAATTTATTGACTGGGTACAGCAGCAGGATTTTGCTGCAGATACGACGATTGTTATTTCGGGAGATCATCAAACCATGGATAGTGATTTTTGTGAAGATGTAGATAAAGATTACGAAAGAAGGGTATACACAACATACATAAATGCAGATGCAGAAAAGCAGACAGAAAAAAAACGTAAATATACAATTTTTGATGATTTTCCAACAACGCTTTCAGCAATGGGAGCACAAATAGAAGGTGACCGTTTGGGGTTAGGAACGAATCTTTTTTCTGCGAAAGAAACTTTATCGGAAAAAGAAGGTGTTACAGCAGAATATAATAAAATGTTAAAAAAATCAAAACTGATGGAAAAATTATCAGATATTGATGAAGAAGAATATAGAAGAAAAGAAGAAGAAAAAGTGTCTCCGACAGCAGATGTTAAAATAAAAAAAACAGGCAAAGATAATCAAGTGTTGATAAAAGTAGAGAATATTGAACATTTGAAAAAAGGATTGCAATCTATTACTGCTGCAGTATGGAAAAATGAAGATCAGAGTGATTTACAATGGGTAAATTTAGCTGTCTTTGAGAATGGGATTTGTAAAACAAAAGTTGATTTATCAAATTATGAACCAATGCAAGGAGAATATAATGTTCATATTTATATTATAGATGGCAAGGGTGATGCCCATAATGTCGCAGGGACAACATTTGAAATTAAATAAAAATACAGAAGATAAAATAGCCCTCTTTCACTGTAGATTCGGCGAAAGGGGGAGTTTTAATGTTAAAATATATAATAGAAGTTGTAGGAGGAGTATTTTTCTGTATGTTATATTAAAGAAACGTGAGCTGACATTGGAAACAGAACTGCAGGTGTTGTTTGTGTGCTCTCAAAAACTCCAAGATGAGATGATGATAAAACAAACGTATTTTGGACAAGAAGCTTTGCATAAATTAAGTTGTCGTATATATCTTGCAATATCGCAAAAGAACTATAGGTATAAGAAATAGAATTAGATGTTGTAGATGGTTGTAAAAATTAATAAAAATGAATTTATTGAAATAAGGAATATTACTTTGGAAAAGGCGCAATGTTTAGAAATAATATTTATATTCGAACTCGACACATTATCTTAAGAGTGTTATACTGTATCAGAATGACTAGGAAGGAAATGAAAATGAAGAAAAAAATTGAAAAGATTATTAATAAAGAAACTATACTATATATTTTTTTTGGTGTTTGGACAACTATTGTAAATTTTGGCTCCTTTGTGATTTTCGAAAAATTTTTTGGAAGTGAATATTATTTAATTGCAAATGTAGGTTCTTTTATATGTGCTACATTATTTGCGTTTATAACAAATAAATATTTTGTGTTTGAAAGTCATAGCTGGAAAATAAAAGTATGGGTAAAAGAATTGATTTCGTTTGTTATGTCTAGGATAGTTACATTTTTGATTATTGAAGAATTTGGATTATTTTTTTTGGTATCCATTTGTAGAATGGGAAACTTGAAATTCGGAATGATAGATGGAAAATTGGCCGCAAAAGTAATTTTAGCATTTGCTGCAGTATTGGCTAATTACATATTGGGTAAATTTTTGGTCTTTAAAAATGATAAAAAATAAATATTTTAGGATGGGGGTACTTATGAAAAAACTTATTATTATACCGGCTTATAACGAAGAAGAAAATATTGAGCGTACGATTAAAATGATTGAAAAGGGAACAAATGATTTTGATTATGTAATTATTAACGATTGTTCTAAAGATAATACGAAAAAGATTTGTGAAGAAAATCATTTCAATTATGTGGATTTACCTATTAATTTGGGGATTGGTGGGGCTGTTCAAACAGGATATAAATATGCATTGAATAATGGATATGATTTGGCAGTTCAGGTTGATGGAGATGGTCAGCATGATCCGCAATTTTTAGAAAAAATGGCAGAATATTTAGTGGAAAATAAATTGGACATGGTTATTGGGTCTCGATTTATAAATAAAGAAGGGTTTCAGTCATCTGGAGCAAGACGTTTAGGAATCAAATATTTTACGGGATTAATAAAGCTGCTTACAGGAAAGAAAATAACAGATCCTACTTCTGGATTACGTATGATCAATAAGGATATAATAGAAATGTTTGCGTCCGATTATCCAAAAGATTATCCAGAACCAGAAAGTATTGTTGCTATCTTACGAAGAAAAAAGAAAGTTAAAGAAATTCCTGTCATTATGAAAGAACGAAGTGGAGGAGTTTCTTCTATTTCGGCAGGAAAATCAATTTATTATATGATAAAGGTGAGTTTGGCGATATTAATTGAAAGTATAAGAAAAGGAGAGAAAAAATAATGACAATGAATATAAAGGCTCAAATTATCATTTCTATAATTATAATTTGGGGAATAGTATATATTATTAATATGGTAAGAAAAAAGGCTTTGGAATTAAGATATTCATTGACATGGTTAGGTGTTGGAATATGTATACTTATTTTGACGCTTTTTCCACAAATTATGAATAAAATTTCAGCGATTATGGGAATTGCTTCACCAATGAATATGTTGTTTTTTCTGGGATTTTGCTTCTCTTTAACAATAATTTTTTCGTTAACTATATCAGTATCAAAAATGTCGATACAAATAAAAGATTTAACTCAAGAAATTGCTTTGTATAAAAAAGAGCAGAATGAAAAAATGGATGAAATAGAAAAAAAATAAATTGTTGGTATTGGGAGAGTTATGTTAAAAGAAAAGATATATTTGGAAGAAAATAAATATGTAAAAATTAATGCTATTATAGGAAGTGTTAGCTTTTGGGTTCTCATGTTTATTGTTTTTTGGAGTTATAAACAACCTAAAAATGAAAAAAATCAGATTATAATAAGTATTGTCGTAGTAATAACATTAACAATATTGCTAATATTGTTTTCGTTTATAAAAATAAAGTTTCATAGATGGGTTTTTGTGTTTTTAATATTTGCAGGTATTTTATCGCTGTTTATACAACCGGTGTTGAATATTCCTGATGAAGCGGCTCATTTTGCAAGAGCGGAAATGATATCTGAGGGTCATATTATAGTCGGACAAAAAGATAAAGAATTTCCATCTATTCAATCGGTTAATGACTTGCAACATTTTGGAAAGACGGCATTTACAAAAACAGATTTAAAAAATAAAAAAATTAATTATACTCCAACAACGGTAAAACATGTAGCTGCGACGAATTTGTCGTTTTTATATTTACCACAGACTATGGGAATATTGCTTGCAAAAGTTTTACATATGGATGCAATATGGCTTTTGTGGTTTGGACGTATCATGAATTTGCTGTGTTACGGAATTATTGTGGCAAGCGCAGTGAAAATTGCACCAAAATGGAAATTTGTTCTTTTCTTTATGGCAAGTTTACCTATGTCGATTCAGCAAGCAGCTTCTTTTAGTCCAGATGCTATTATTAACGGACTGAGCATTTTGACTATAGGATATTTTATTTATTTATATGATAAGAAAACAATAACAATAAAAGAGTATTGTATTTTTGAAATACTTTGTATATTAATTCCGTTAGCAAAGATTACAAATATTTTTATTGCTGGATTGAATTTATTATTACCAATGGAAAATGTGGAAAAGAAAAAAAGACTGCTAATTAAATGGGGAGCATTGGCTGTTGTGATAATAGTTGGTGGTGGATATTATTTGTATACTACAAAATTCTCTGTGAATATGGAGCAATATGCGTATTTGAAAGCTATGCATGTTAATTCAACAAAACAAATGGAATACATATTGAAGCATACGAGCAAATGGGGACGAGCATTTGTGTTATGCCTTATAAATCAATTTAGCAATACATTAGGAATGTTGAGTAGCTTTGGATGGCTAGATTATGGGTATCCGATAATAGGTGTAATAGGTACTGTTGGATTTGCCAAAGTTTGTTTTCAAGAAGAAAGTATTGAATTAAAAAAAATGGACAGATTTCTTATTTCGCTTATGGGAGTGGGAATATATACTTTTTCGTGTTTAGCACTTTACTTAAGTTGGACAACGGTTAAATCGAAAGAAATATCTGGAATGCAAGGAAGATATCTGATTCCAATGATTTTGTTATTGTCAATGTTAGGTGGAATAGGAGATAGCAAAAAAAATAAAGAAAACTATGTTGTAGATATTACGATTAGTGTGGTTATGATAGGAATGATGTTGATTGTAACTGCTATTAGATATTATTAGAAAAAGTAATAATAAATCGATTTAAAATAGGCAGAGATATAATAAGATTGTGAACAGTAAAAGAATATGCTACAATGAAAATTGTAGCATATTTTTTGTGTTTTTTAATAGTAAATGAAGGAGAAAATGGAAAATGAATTATAAGTACCATATTGATACCAAAGTATATAGAATAGAGCCATATGAAAATTATGTACGTATAACAGGATGGGGATTTGATGTAAATAATCAAAATGTAAGCTTTGCAGTAAAAATGAATGGAGAAAACGTAGAATATGAAATGAAAAGTATAAAACGTTTAGATGTAGAAAAGAAATATTCGAGAAAATGCAATGTCCCAGTAAAGAGCGGTTTTAATATAAAGGCATGTTGGCCAAAAGATAGTGAAGAATTAGAAAAACTTGAATTGTTTGTAAAAAGTGGAGAGAAAATCAACAAAATATGTAGCCTTAATAAAAAAGAAATTGATAAGATAAAAGATGATAGTACAATAGCGTATAATTTGGATTATGTAAGAATAAATAATGCAAAAATTTTGGTCGGAGGATGGACTATTTCTGATTGGGGAACCGACTATGTGAAAATTAGCATTTTGGATGAGAACAAAAAAGAAATTATTGATGATGTAAAATTGACCAGAATGTCAAGAAAAGATCTGGTAGAAGTTGGTTTTGTAGAAGAAAAAGATATTGAATGCGGATTTACAATTGAATTTCCATATGAGGAAGAAAAAACATATTATTTGTCAATTGCAGATAAAAAGAAGAGGAAAAGAATTGAATTAAAACCGGAAGTTATCCGCAGAAATAATAAAGTAGAAGCTCGCAGGGGCTTTGCAAAACAATTAGTAAAATGCATCAATAAGAAAAATATAGAAAAAGGAATTAACCATATCAGAAAACATGGTGTAAAAGGACTGAAGGAATATATTGTAAGTCGTGTAAATGCATCTGCAATGCCGTACGGTGAATGGTTTGAATTAAATAAACCAACAAAAGAAGAACTTGAAAAGCAGAAAAAAGTTAAATTCGAATTCGAACCAAAGATCAGTATTATTGTTCCGACATACAAAACACCGATTAATTTCCTGAGAGAAATGATAGATTCTGTTGTTGATCAGACATATAGCAATTGGGAATTATGTATTGCTGACGGAAGCGAAGGTGATGCTGCAGTAGAGGCTGAATTGGAAAAATATGCAAAACAGGATGACAGAATTAAATATACATTACTGGAAAAAAATGAAGGAATTTCAGGAAATACGAATGCAGCGTTAGAACTGGCAACCGGTGAGTATGTAGGATTGTTTGATCATGATGATATTCTTGCACCGAATGCTTTATATGAAGTGGTAAAAGCATTACAGGAAAAAGAGTATGACATCTTATATACAGATGAAGACAAGATTACCGGAGATGGGAAAGAACATAATGATCCAAACTTTAAGCCTGATTTCAGTATGGATTTATTCTGTTCACATAACTATATTACCCATTTCTTTGTTGTAAAAACAAATATTATTAAAGAAATTGGTGGATTTAGACCAGAATATGATGGCTCACAGGATTACGATCTGATGTTCAGATGTATTGAAAATGCAGACAGCATTAAACATATTCCGATGATATTATATCATTGGAGAATACATATGAATTCTGTTGCAGGTGATCCGGCAAGTAAAATGTATGCTTATGACGCAGGAAAAAGAGCAATCGAAGATCACTTTAAACGTATAGGTGTGAAAGCTAAAGTAGAACATACAGGACTTTGGGGAATGTATCATGTGATTTATGAGACTCCGGGCAATCCACTTGTTTCGATTATCATTCCGAATAAAGATCATACAGATGACTTGGATAAATGTGTAAAATCAATTATAAATAAAAGCGAATATAAAAATATTGAATTTATCATCGTTGAAAATAACAGTACAGAAGACAAAACTTTTGCATATTATGAAAAACTCCAGAAAGAGTATGAGAATGTAAAAGTGGTCAAGTGGGAAGAGGGATTCAATTATTCTGCTATTAACAATTACGGTGTGAGCTTTGCAAAAGGAGAATATTTACTCTTCTTAAATAACGATACAGAGATGATTACCCCGACAGCTATCAATGAATTGCTGGGATGCTGTATGAGAGAAGATGTCGGTGTTGTTGGTGCAAAACTGTTATATTCGGATGATACAGTACAGCATGCTGGTGTTGTAGTAGGATTCGGCGGATATGCAGGACATGTAAATATAGGAATCCGAAGAGATGATTATGGATATATGGTCAGAGCACAGATTAACTGTAATTATAGCGCTGTTACAGCAGCCTGTATGATTACTAAAAAAGAACTGTTTGAGCAGGTTGGTGGATTCGATGAACAATTTGTTGTTGCATGTAATGATGTAGACTACTGTCTGAAAGTAAGAGAAACTGGTAAGTGGGTTGTATTTAATGCATTTTCAGAGTGGTACCATTATGAATCGAAATCAAGAGGATATGAGGATACACCAGAAAAATTAAAGCGCTTTGAGGGCGAAGTTGCAAAATTCCAGAAGAAATGGCCAGAAATATTAGAAAAAGGAGATCCGTTCTACAATCCGAATTTTCCAATTGATAAGGCTCCATTCACGTTGGGATAAATAAAAGAGAGGGAAAAAGATGAAAAGAAAAATAGCAGTTTTCTTATCTGCACTTATGCTTTGGTCAACTGTTGCGGGAAGTGTTAACGTGGTAGCTGCAGAGGGACAGGAGAACAGTAATACAAACAGCAATACAATAGTAGAAACTCAAAATGATAATGAAGATACAAGCACGATATCACAGGATGATTCTGGTGTTAATAATGAAAATGAGAATAGCAATACACAGAATCAAATTGGTAATGTAGAAGAAAATAGCACCTTAACAGATAATTCAAACGAAGAACGGCCAGTTATTAATTATCTGGCAGTCGATCAGGGATATCTGCAAAGTCCGGGCGAACAGCAGATAGTTGTGTCATTTGGAAAAGGAACAGAAAATATTGAACAGCCACGATTAAGCTTTCAAAAAAGTGATGGAACTGTAACAGAATTCACATTTGTGAAAAAAGATGCGGAGTTATTCCTGTTTTCACATGATTTCTCTGCCGAAGAAAAAGGTGTTTACAGTGCTAAGACATTTACATATGTTCTGGATGGTATAGAGAACTCTGTTGATTTAGAAGCAGTAGGTGTTAATGCAAAATTTGGTGTAGATGAAGTGTATGAAGGCTATGAAGCCGGAAATAGTGACACAAATACGGAACAGGAAGTAGAAGCATCGGTAGTTGATGTAGAGTCTGGAAAGTTAGTTTCTGCATCAACAGATATTGCATCAACATTGAGTGAAACGGAGTCAGCAATTTCAACGGAAAGTCTGGAAGGAAGGACTGTAAGAAGCCGGAATAAAGTTGTAGTATTAGATCCGGGACATGGCGGAAGTGACGGTGGTGCCACGGCTAATGGTTTGGTTGAGAAAAATCTTACTTTGAAAATTGCACAGTATTGTAAAGAAGAACTGGAAAAATATTCAGGTGTTACAGTATATATGACAAGAAGTACAGACGTTGCAGTAGGATTGGAAGAGCGTGTACAGATGGCAAAAAACTGGGGAGCGGATGTATTTGTAAGTATTCATATGAATTCGGCAAGCCCGGCGGCAACAGGAGCTGAGGTATGGTATCCAAATAGCAGCTATAATTCGGAAATACATAACAATGGACAGAAGTTGGCTTCAGATATTGAAAATGAACTTGTTAGCTTAGGATTGGCAAACAGAGGTGTAAAAATACGAAATTCTGAAAGTGGTTCGAAATATTCAGATGGAAGTATTGCTGATTATTATAGCGTTATACGAAATAGTAAATTAGCAGGTTTCCCTGGAATTATTGTGGAACATGCGTTTTTAACCAATTCAGCAGATGCAGAAAAGTTGAAGCAGGAAAGCTTTATTAAGAAAGTGGGAATTGCTGATGCTACAGGAATTGCAAAGTATTTTAATTTGTCAAAAGAAGGGGATTCTGGTAAATTTACAGCATCAATTATAAAGAAAAATGATTTTGCAAGAACATTTACGGTAAAGATAAATGGAAAGCTTTCAGATGGTGAAAGTTACAGAGTTGCTGTCTGGTCAAATAAAAACGGTCAAGATCCAAATAATTTATGGACTATAGTTAATAAGCAATCAGGAAATGATGTAGAGATTAATTATAATACGGCTAATTACAAAAATGCAGATGGAATATACAACATACATATTTATAAATATGATAAAAATGAAAAAGTAAGCTGTGTACAAACAATGACCTGTAATATGTACAATAGTAGTGTAAATTGTAAAATTCAGGACACAACAGGAGAAGAAAAAATCTTTAAGACCTCTGCGGAAATTGCAAATGTTCCAGATACGTTAAATCGAATTCAGTTTGCAGTATGGAGTAATCAAAACGGACAGGATGATTTGAACTGGTATACAGGAACAAAAAGTGGAAATGTCTGGTCAACCAATATTGCTGTAAAGAATTATAAAAGATATGGAAAATATAATGTACATGCTTATGCAGTACTGAACGATGGAACGAGTGTATTCTTAAAAGCAATGTCATTTAATGTTACGAAACCAACAGCGAAGCTTACGGTGGGAAAACAAAATGGTTCAAATGGAACAGCAGAAGTAACAATAAGTAATATCCAAAGTAAATCGGGAATAAATTCAGTCTTGGTTCCGGTGTGGAGTCAGGAAAATCAAAGTGATTTGGTATGGTATACGGCTCAAAAACAGTCAAATGGAAGCTATAAGATTACAATCGATATGGGAAATCATAATTATAATGAAGGAAGCTATCGAATTGCATGCTATATTGTAGACGGAAATGGAATTCAGACGGGAATTGCTTCTACTACATGTGAGATGAAACTGCCAAATACATATTTAAATGTAAAAGATGCAGCAGGAACAGAAAAGGAATTTCAGATTACCTTGGGTAATGCATCGGCGTATGGAAATATTCGTCAGGTACAGTTTGCAGTATGGAGCGTACAGGGAGGCCAGGATGATCTGATTTGGTACGGGGCAGAAAAGAAGAATGGCGGTACATGGACAAAGACAGTGAAAATCAAGAATCACAGAACCTTAGGGACATATAATGTACATGCATATATAACACTAGCAAATGGAAGTGTAAAGACAAAGACAACAACTTTCAATGTAAGCCGGCCGACAGCAAAATTGACGGTAAGTGCACAGGATAAGGAAAAAGGAACAGCAGAAGTAACCGTAAGTAATATACAGAGTAAATCAGGAATAAGTGCAGTATTGATTCCGGTATGGAGCCAGGGAAATCAAAGTGATCTGGTATGGTATACGGCTCAAAAACAGTCAAATGGAAACTATAAGATAACAATTGATATGGGAAACCACAATTACAATGAAGGGACTTATCAGGTTGCATGTTATGTCGTAGATGGAAATGGAATTCAGACAGGAATCACATCAGGCAGCTGTCAGATGAAAGCACCGAATATATATCTGGAAGCAAAAGATACAGCAGGAACAGAAAAGGAATTTCAGATTACCTTGGGTAATGCATCGGCGTATGGAAATATTCGTCAGGTACAGTTTGCGGTATGGAGTGTACAGGGAGGGCAGGATGATCTGATTTGGTACGGGGCAGAAAAGAAGAATGCCGGTACATGGACAAAGACAGTGAAGATCAAGGACCACAGAACCCTTGGGAAATATAATGTGCATACGTATATTACATTGGCAAATGGAAGTGTAAAGACAAAGACAACAACTTTCAATGTAAGCCGGCCGACAGCAAAATTGACGGTAGGTACACAGGATAAGGAAAAAGGAACAACAGAAGTAACCGTAAGTAATATACAGAGTAAATCAGGAATAAGTGCAGTATTGATTCCGGTATGGAGCCAGGGGAATCAAAGTGACCTAGTATGGTATACGGCTCAAAAACAGTCAAATGGAACCTATAAGATAACAATTGATATGGGAAACCATAATTACAATGAAGGAACTTACCAGATTGCATGTTATATCGTAGATGGGAATGGAATTCAGACAGGAATCACATCAGGCAGCTGTCAGATGAAAGCACCGAATATATATCTGGAAGCAAAAGATGCAGCAGGAACAGAGAAAGAATTTCAAATAAGTCTGACAAATGCAGGAGTATATGGAAATATCCGTCAGGTACAGTTTGCGGTATGGAGCGTACAAGGAGGGCAGGATGATCTGATTTGGTACGGGGCAGAGAAGAAGAATGCCGGTACATGGACAAAGATGGTGAAGATTAAGGATCACAGAACCTTTGGGACATATAATGTACATGCATATATTACACTGGCAAACGGAAGTGTAAAGACAAAGACAACAACCTTTAATGTAAGTAGACCAACAGGGATAATAAGTGTATCTGAGTACAACGAGAGTGGTGGAACCTTCAATGTAACGATAAATAATATTAAGTCAGCATCTGGTGTAGAGGCTGTGATGGTTCCTGTTTGGTGTGCAAGTGACCAAAGCGATTTGGTATGGTATCAGGCAACAAAAATTAATAGTACAACATACGAAGCTACTGTGAATATAGCAAATCATAAAAAGCATACGGGAACATATAAAATAAATGTTTATCTGGAAACCGGAAACGGGATGCAAGTAGGAATTGGTGGCTGCACACAGGAAATAAAAAATACAGGATTATATGCAATAATGGGGCATTCGGATGTAACGATTGCTCAGATGGTTGCATATTATAAAAAGAATAATCTGACATATGATCAGTATTCGGGTAGCTTGAGTCAATATAATGGAGTATTGGCAAAAGGAGGAGCTGCTAATATAGAAATCTATTGTACAATTTTTAAGCAAGAAGCAGAAGCAGAAGGTGTTTGTGTAGAGGTTGCATTTGCACAGGCTATGCTAGAAACCGGATTTTTAAAGTTTGGTGGGGACGTAAAACCTGATCAGTATAATTTTGCCGGCATAGGTGCAACAGGAGGTGTCCCGGGAAATGAATTCAGTGATGTGCGTGAAGGGATTAGAGCACAGATACAGCATTTGAAATGTTACGCAAGTGATGCAGCATTGAATAATCCATGTGTTGATCCACGATGGGGGAGTTGGTTGAGAAATAAGGCGCCTTATGTACAATGGTTAAGTAAAGCGAACAATCCATATGGAATAGGTTGGGCTACAGATGTGGGATACGCGGAGAAGTTATTGAATATGATAAAAAATTTAAAGACATGTTAAAAGAAATGTCTTGTAAAATGCAAGTAAAGCATTTTACAAGACATTTTTTGTTTTCAAACATGGAAAAAGATGATATGATTATTTTATAAAATCTGAAAATATTTTTATTCAGCAAATATTTTTAGAATTCGAGGAATGAAAGGTGAAAAAGAGGTGGCTGTATGAAAAAAAGATTGATTGCTATTGCAAGCTTAATGTTTTGCCTGGCAGTTGGAACTGTAGTTAGTTATGCTGATGCACCTGATGATGAAAAAGGACAGGTAGTTGCTGACGAAAGTGTGACAGATGAGGATATTGGTTATGCACAGAATCAAGAACAGATAACAGCGAATGACGGATTACAGGAACAGGAAACTGTACAAGTGGATAAGGCTGCTATAACAGGCAAGGTGACGATAGAAGATATTGATGAAATGGATGGAACGTTTTCAATTATATTATCTGATCTACAGAATGAGGAAAAGATAAGCCAAGTGTTGATGGCTGTTTGGTGTGATACAAATGGGCAAGATGATTTGCAGTGGTTTATTGCAACAAAAAATGATAAAAATCAATATGTAGTGAGAGACAGTGTGGCTAATCATAAATATCAGTTAGAAAAATACAATGTAGGTGTGTATGCAATTAATACTGATGGTGTGCAAATTGGCATTGCCGGAACATCTTTTGAGTTTGAAAAAAAGGATATCGAAACTGAGATTAAACAAAATGAAAAAGACAGATTAAAAATAGACATTAACGTGGATAATGTGAGAATACCGGGAGGCATTAAAAACGTATTAATACCTGTATGGAGTGATATAAATGGACAGGATGATTTGATTTGGTATACGTCTAAAAAATTAGATGAAAATCATTATTCGTTAACTGTAGATATTCGTAATCATAAAGGATTGGGAAAATATAATGTTCACGTTTATGGAGAAACCAAAACGGGGAATTTAATTAAATTAGGAATATCAGAATTTTCTGTCAATAATCCCGAGATTGGAACAATAAAAGCTGCGGATAAAAATCAGGAAAGTGGTACATTTTTAATAAGATTATCAGATATTAAAAATGCGGAATATATTGATAATATAATGGTTCCGGTATGGAGTGACGTGAATGGACAGGATGATCTAGTTTGGTATACGGCCAAGAAGATGTCGGATAGTGATGAATATGTGGTAGATGTGAACATAAAGAACCACAAATATTCTCTTGGAAAATATAATGTTGGTGTTTATATTACAGATGTGACGGGAAGACAATATGGTGTAAGCAGTCTGGAAACTGAAATGATGTTAAATAAGGGAAACATAGATATCAAAGAAAAAGATGGATTAAATTATCTTGTGACCATAAAAGATTTTGAAGTTCCTGGGGGAGCGACAAGTGTTTTGGTTCCGATATGGAGTGAGGTCAATGGACAAGATGATTTGATTTGGTACACAGCTAAAAAGACTGCAAAAGATCAATATGAAATAAATTTGGATGTTTCTAAACATAAAGGTTTAGGGAAATATTGGATTAATGCGTATGCGGTTCAACCAAATGGAAATTTAATGGGGTTAGGAAATACTAATATTTCTGTTGAATCACCAGAATTGGGAAAAATGCAAGTAGAGTCAGATAAGGAAAGCGGTAAGTTAAAGATAACAGTTCCAGTTAATAAGAATGCCGGATTGATAAAGAATGTATTGATTCCAATTTGGTCTGACAAAAATCAGGGGAATTTGGTATGGTATACGGCCAAAAAGAATGCCCAAAATGAATATGTTGTGGAAACGAACATAAAGAATCATAAGTATCATAGTGGAGTATACTGGATTGATGTATATATGACAGATATTACAGGAATGCTTACGGGAGTTGAGGGAACGCAGTGTGATATGTCGCCGGATTATGATAATCTTACAGCGAAAGATATAGACGGTTCTGAGAGTGTGTATCAATTGAATTTGAATAATCTGAAAGTTCCGGGTGGAGAAAAAAGTGTGCTTTTTGCCGTTTGGGGAAATGCAGGGGGACAGAATGATCTCAGATGGTACACAGCTGAAAATTTAGGAAAACATAATTATAGGTTGAAAGTATCTATTACAAACCATAAAGAATTAGGAGAGTATAATGTTAATGCCTATTATATAACCCGGAATAATGAATTGCAGGGAATTGCAAGCACTACATTTAATGTTAGCCAAACAACGAAGTGTGCAGGAATACAGGTTTCGGAAGTAGATGGAAACAAGGGGACTTTTAAAGTGATTGTTTCAGGTGTGTTTGCACCATCTGGTGTACAAACAGTGCAAATTCCTATGTGGTGTGCAGATAATCAGAGTGATATTGTTTGGTATACGGCAATAAAAGAAGCAGAAGGAATATATTCTGCTAAAATGAACGTGAAGAACCATGCTTATCATTTTGGAAATTATAAGATAAATGTTTATGCAACTATGGGAAATGGCATTTTTTCGGGTGTAGGTGGAACTTCTCAAATGATCAATGCGGAGAATTATATATATAATAGATACATCAGTGCGACACAAAGAGAAGTATGTCTTTTGGGAGCTGATGGAGAACAAGTACTTTTCCCTACATGGAGTGAAACAAACGGTCAGGATGATATCGTTTGGTATAGTGGTGTTAATAGAGGAAACGGTACATGGAGTGTTACTGTAGACAGTAATAATCACAAGCATGGTGGAACATACAATACACATGCATATGTCACAAAAAATGGTGTAAGAAGTGCAGTTGGTTCAACAAGCTATTCACTGGAAAGAATCCAGACAGCACAGCAGTTTATGAATGCAAAAGCAAATATGTATTCAAGCAGAACCCCATACTTGTTGCTGGTAAACAGAAGTACACACAAAGTAGGAATCTATCAGGGATGGCAGGGAAACTGGCGTTGCATCCAGTATTGGGACTGTTCAGATGGAGCACCAAGTACACCAACTGTGGAAGGAACATTCCAGGTAGGAAGTAAAGGTTACTATTTTGATTCGGGTTCGGCGAGATGTTACTGGTATACACAGTTCAGAGGAAATTATTTGTTCCATTCAGTTTTGTACAATAAAAATGGAACATTAATGGATGGAAGACTGGGAATGCCACTTTCACATGGATGTGTCAGATTAAATATTAATAATGCAAAATGGATTTATGATACTATTCCAACAGGAAGTACAGTGGTAGTATATCATTAATAATGAATATAGGTGGTTGATGAAATACATCAGCCGCCTATTATTTTGGTAAGAATTATACAATTAATTATCAGAATATTGCTAATAGGTTGAGATTTAGAAAAGAATATGCTAAAATATATTATCGTTTGTAAATAATGATTTTTGGAGGAGAATATGTCAAGATATATACAAAATTTTTTGAAATTCAGACCGCTCTTAAGTGAATTGGTTTCAAGAGATATTAAAATTAAATATCGAAGATCGGTTTTGGGTGTGCTGTGGACATTGTTAAATCCATTGCTTATGATGATTATCTTATCTGTAGTATTTTCAAACTTATTTAAATTTGATGTTGAAAATTTTCCGCTGTATTTATTAAGTGGACAGATTGTATTTAATTTTTATAGTGAATCTACATCGAGTGCAATGTCTGCAATTACCGGAAATGCAGCATTGATCAAAAAGGTATATGTACCGAAATACTTATTTGTTATTTCCAGAGTATTTTCAAGCTTTATTAATCTGATGGCTTCATTTACTGCATTACTTCTGGTTATGATGGCTATGCGTTCGGAATTACACTGGACAGTAATGCTGTCAACAATTCCGCTGATGTTATTAGTATTGTTCTCATTAGGAGTTGGTATGATCTTATCAGCAGTCACAGTCAAGTTCAGAGATATTATGCATTTATACTCTGTATTTCTGACCGCATTGACGTATTTGACACCTGTGATTTATCCGATGTCAATTTTACCGGGATGGTTATATAAGATTGTTATGTTAAATCCATTGACGAATATTCTGATGATGTTCAGAGATGTAATGATTAATAACATGGTGTTCAGTATAGGTCAGCTGATAGTTGCAGTTGTGGAAACTGTTGTATTCTTGATTATTGGATTTTATGTATTCTATAGAAACCAGGATCAGTTTATTTTAAATATTTAGGAGTATGACATGGAGAAAGAATTAATTATTAAAGTAGATCATGTATCTATGAAATTTAATCTTGCGTCTGAGAAGTTTGACAGTCTGAAAGAATATATTATAAAGAGTTTAAAAAAGCAAGTGTCATATAATGAATTCTGGGCATTAAAAGATGTGTCATTTGAAGTATACCGTGGAGAGTCGTTAGGTCTGATCGGTTTGAACGGTAGTGGAAAAAGTACGATGTTAAAGACGATTGCAGGAGTATTGAAACCAACTAAGGGATCTGTAAGCGTGCTTGGAACGGTTGCACCGCTGATTGAATTAGGAGCAGGCTTCGATTTTGATTTGACTGCGAGAGAGAATATTTTCCTGAATGGAGCTCTGCTGGGATATTCAAGGGAAATGATGAATTCATATTATGACGAGATTGTGGAATTTTCGGAATTACAAAACTTTATGGATGTTCCGGTTAAGAATTTTTCATCAGGAATGGTATCTAGACTGGCGTTTGCGATTGCGACGATCGGAACACCGGATATCATGATTGTAGATGAAGTCCTTTCAGTAGGAGATTTTAGATTCCAGCAGAAATGCGAAGCGAGAATCAGAAGTATGATGGACAGAGGAACAACAATCCTTTTCGTCTCACACAGTATCGAACAGGTAGAATCGATATGCAATAAAGTTGTTTGGTTGGATCATGGAGTTTTAAAACGATTTGGGGATGCGGAGCCAATTTGTAGTGAATATAAAAATTCATAAAGGAGACCAATAATGAAGAAAATAATGAAATGGGTTATTGGCATAGCTGTAATTATAATGTTTAGCTTTTTATATGCGCATATTGCCAAAACGCATATTTTGTATGATAACAGAGTAGATACCAGTAAATATATGGGTACCGGAGTGCTTTCGGGAAAAATTGAACAGAAATTTGTGTCGGAAGAGGACTATCTGGATGGAATAACAATCAAATGTTCCATACAAGGAACACCGGCAGATTCTACAGTAAAGATTTCGTTAAAGGATGATGAGACAGGTAAGATTGTAGCAAAATCTGAATTGAAATTAAAAGACATTAAAAATAGTAAGTTCAATGTTTTCAAATTTGACAGAATTTCAGAATGTAAAGGAAAGACATATACTCTGTATGTGGAAAATCCTGACGGAGATGTGGAGAAAACATTAGGAGTTGGTTTCTCTTACGAACCAAAGACAGAAAAAGGAACTGAACTTTTAATTAACGGTAATAATGTTGATGGTACATTGATTGCAAAAACAGTAACGAACCGTTTTGATATGGAGACATTTTGCGTAGTATTACTGTTTGTGTTATATATTGTATTTTTTGTTAAATTCTTATATAGATTGTTTAAATAGTTAAGATGCATATTCCTGACTTTTCATTGTGAAAAGTCAGGAATTATTTTATAATAGAAATATATAAGTCCAATAAATGGAAAAACATGGGGAGGTGTGGAAACATGAAGAAAAGAATATTTATAATTACGATATTAAGTATAGCAATGTTAACTGCATGTAATGAAAGCGGAAAAACAAATGACATTTCGAAAAATGGACAAGATAAAAAGCAGGCAGAAAAATTAGAAATAAATACGAAGAAGAATTCTGACAAAGAGGAAGAAGCAAAAGAAGAAAAAGAAACGCAGGATAATGATAACACAAATGAAAGTGACGAAAATAAAGAATCAAAATCAGAAACGGAAATAAAAAAAGAAGTTACGATTAGTGTGTTTTATAGTAATGATGATGCAACTGCTTTTACTGCGGATATGGTAAAAATAAAAGAACTTACACCGGAAAATGTATTGAATGCTTTAGCGGATAAAGGGGTAATAGATAAAGGTATAAAGATTAATAAATTTGAAGTATCGGAAGTTGACGGAATGCAGAGTATAGACATTGATTTCGATCAAAAATTTAAAGAGTATATTATGTCGTGTGGTTCTACGCAGGAGTATTATGTTGTTGGTGGAATCTGCAATACTTTTATAAAAGCATATCGGGCGGATAGAATAAAAATTACTGTTGATGGAAATTGCTTAGAGACGGGGCATAATGATTATCCGGATTATATGTTTGAATTTTAAAAAGATATTTAAATAATATTATAAAATCAAAGGATAAAGCTTGAAAAATAATATATATGTATTGACGGAGAGGAATAGGACAATAATGAAAAAAGATCTTGTAAGTGTATTGATGGTTAATTATAATCATGCGGACACAATTGAAAAATCGATAAGAAGTGTGTTGGAGCAAACATATTCGAAACTTCAATTGATTATTGTCGATGATGGATCGACTGATAATTCAGTTGAAATTATAAACAGTATAGACGATCCGAGAATTGAGTTGTATGAAGAAAAAGAAAATAAGCAAATATGTGCAGTGACTAATATTGGAATGAAAAAAGTGCGCGGAGAATATTTTGCACGAATTGATAGTGATGATTTATGGGAAAAAAACAAGTTAGAGATTCAAGTGGAATATTTGAAAAATCATTCAGAACAAAAAATCTGTTTTACGCATGCAGCAATTATTAATGAGAAGGATCAAATAATTGACTCGGAGTTGGAAAAATTATATGCAGTAAATTATGAAAGTCAAGAGGAATGGTTGGAAACATTTTTCTTTATTGGAAATTGTTTACCAATGACATCAGTACTTATGACAACAAAACTTATGCTAGAAATAGGAGAATTTAATATTGCATATAGACAATTACATGACTTTGATTATTGGGTTAGGGTTGCAAAAAAATGTCCGATGGCCGTGATAAGTAAAAAATTAGTTAGAATGAGAAGATATGATAATGAAATAAATAATAGTAATACTTCGGAAGAGAATATGACTAGAACATATAATGAATATGTGGATATCAGAAGACATTTTTTTGATGAAATGTCGGATGTAGTGTTGAAAAAAACATTTGGAAAATATTTTAAAAATAATAATGCTGAATCAAGAGAAGAATTGGAATGTGAAAAAGCATTTTTATTGTGTAGTCCTGTAGGACAGGGAAGAACTATATCAAATGTTGGTATAGAATATTTGATAAACTTACTTCAAGATAAAATAACGGCAGATATTTTGGAAAGTAAATATGAATTAAATATAAAAAAGTTTTATGAATTAACAGGAGAACATCTTTATAATGATTGGAAAGTACAAGAAATAATTCAAAACATAAAGAAAAAGGAAGAAGTATTTGAAAATGAAATACGAAGAAATGAACAGCAAAAACTTATGTTAAAAAAAGACATAGCAGACAGAGATAATAAAATAAAAGAGTTGGAAGCGATCATAGAAGATTATGAAAATTCAACTTCATGGAAGCTGACAAAACCGTTAAGAAAAATTGGAACAATTGTAAAGAAGTAGGAAGGAAAGTAAGTTGAAAAAACCAGGCTACTATTCATCCGGTGAATTTGCCCGCATGGCCCACGTGACCCTGCGGACAATTCGCTATTACGACAAACAGAATATATTAAAACCATCTTACGTCACAGAAGCAGGTGCAAGATTCTACACAGATGAAGACTTCGCCAGACTACAGCAGATATTACTTTTAAAGTATCTGGGTTTTTCTCTGGATGACATCCGGGATATGACGATCGATGATGCAGACTATCACTTCATGCTCAACTCTCTTAACATTCAGTTGAAATTAGTCCGTGACCGCATCGAACAGATGCAGCTGGTGGAGCAGGCAATTCAGGATACGTCGGATTTGATTAAGAAAGAACATTCCATTGACTGGAGCCAGATGTTGAATCTGATCCATCTGACCGGTATGGAGAAAAGTATGAAGAACCAGTATCAGGATGCGTCAAACATTTCCGCAAGAATTAACCTACACAGTCTGTATTCACAGAATACGAAAGGATGGTTTCCATGGATTTTCGAACAACTGGAATTAAAGCCGGGAATGAAGGTTCTGGAGCTGGGGTGTGGAGACGGCACTTTGTGGAACGTGGACAGGGATAAGATCCCGGAACAGACGGAGATCGTAGTGTCAGATATATCGGATGGAATGCTAAGAGATGCAAGGCGTACGATTGGTGCAGACGACAGCAGGTTCAGGTTCCGTGTATTTGATGCGGGAAGAATACCTTATGATGAGGATTCATTTGATCTTGTAATTGCCAATCATGTGTTGTTTTATTGCGAGGATATTCCGAAAGTCTGCAAGGAAGTAAAACGTGTATTGAAGCCGGGAGGAAGATTTGTCTGCAGTACATATGGCAATGATCATATGAGAGAAGTGAGTGAACTGGTCCAGAAGTTCGATGACCGGATCGTATTGGCGGCAAAGAATCTGTATGAGCGTTTTGGAAAAGAGAATGGAGAAGAGATTCTTAAGAAGGATTTTGAAAAGATAGAGTGGAGACGGTATGAGGATTCGCTTATCGTGCCGGAACCGGAGCCATTGATTTCTTATATCTTGTCGTGCCATGGAAATCAGGGACAGTATATTCTGGATCATTATAAGGAGTTCCAGTCTTATGTGCGGAAGAAGACGGAAGGCGGATTTCATATTACGAAAGATGCTGGGATTTTTGTTGGGTATAATGGTTGAGAATAATAAAAATGTTGTGTATAATAAAATAAATGTATGCATTAATAAATGCGCTTTTTGAAATGTGGCAAGAAAGTGAGCATGAATAAATGAATAACAGGAAAAAATTGCCGGTAGGTGTGGAGAACTTTGAAAAACTAATCAAAGAAAATTTTTATTATGTAGACAAGACGACAATCATTGCGGCACTTCTTAAAAGCTGGGCAAAGGTAAATGTTTTCACCCGCCCAAGACGCTTCGGAAAAAGCCTGAATATGAACATGCTCAAACCCTTTTTGAAATCGGAAGTGACAAATCCGTCTTTGAAGGATTAAAGATTTCTGAAGAAAAAGAATTATGTGATAAATATATGGGAAAGTTTCCAGTGATTTCTATAAGCTTAAAAGGAATCGAAGGACAGAACTTTCAGATAGCCAGAGAAGCAATGCAGTATGTGATTGGGAGTGAAATCAGAAGATTCTCTTTTCTGACCGAAAGTGAGAAACTGGATGCCGGTGAAAGAAAAGTGTATGACAGTATGGTACGCATAGACAAGGGGCGTTTCCTGGCAGAAGAAGAGATGTTGCCGGTGAGTTTGCTTGTATTGTCTGAACTGCTTGCAAAGCATTACGGTAAAGAAGTGATCATTTTGATTGATGAATACGATGTGCCATTGGATAAAGCTTTCCAGTATGGTTATTATGATGAGATGGTAATGTTGATCCGTGGATTATTTGGTAATGCATTAAAGACGAATTCGAACTTGTTCTTTGCGATGCTGACAGGCTGTCTTCGTGTTTCGAAAGAGAGTATATTTACGGGATTCAATAATTTTAATATTTATTCAATTACCAATGTAGAATTTGATGAATATTTCGGATTTACAGATACGGAAGTAAAAGAAATGTTGTCATACTATGGAATTAAGGAATGCTACGATACCGTGAAAGAATGGTATGACGGATACCAGTTCGGTGAAACGGATGTATACTGTCCGTGGGATGTGATCAATTATTGCAAGAATCGTTGTGCGGATATCAATGCACTGCCGGAAGACTACTGGTCGAATACCAGTGGAAACGCTATGGTACGGCGTTTTATTGATAAGGCGGATTACCGGACGAAAAATGAGATTGAGCAGCTGATCGCCGGAGAATCGATTATAAAGGAGATTTGTCAGGATCTGACTTATAATGAATTAGATAGTTCAATAGAAAATCTGTGGAGCGTTCTTTTTACAACCGGGTATCTGAACTTGGATACAGTGATATCCTGATTGAGATCCCGAAAGGCCGCACAGGTGTGGTTGTCGAGATGAAGTATGCGGAAGATGGTGATCTGGAGCGGGCATGCACGGAAGCATTGCAGCAGATTGAAGAAAAGGATTATATGGCAAGACTGAAGCAGGACGGTATGCGGCAGTTTATAAAATACGGAATTGCATGTTATAAGAAGGAGTGTAAAGTTATGATTGGAGATGATTCTGATAATACTTAAGAGCAGTTTCCATGCAGGCTGTAGGAGATGCTTCCCATCCACCGGCAACCTGAACCCATTGGGTCGTGTATGTTACTAAACTCCAGTAATAGGGACGGGTGGGATTGTCGTGTACATGTTTTGTGAGGGATATTTTGATTGCGTATTCAGATTCCATTTTACAATAATCCTTTGAGGAAGTATAATAATTAAAGGTTAAGCTATTAGTTGTTGAATATTATATGCACGGAAACGGGAGAGTATACATGTTTAGCGAAAAAGAAAAAAAGGACTTAGATTTGTTGGTGGAAATTGGTGAAAAACAGTCAGGAAAGATAAGTTCTATGCTTGTGAGCAATTACTGGGTAGAATTATCATCTGAAAAGCAGACAGAGGAGATGTACAATCGGATAAAAGCTTATCTAAGTAAGATGAATATAGAAGTTATCGATGATGTTCAGGGACAGGATGCAGAAGTTGAAAATGATGAACAGACAATACCGATGATCCGTCCGTTTGATCCAAGTAAGATTGATATCGATATGAAGACAATGGAATTATCAAGTTTGATTAAGCGCTTACAATATAAAGAGATTGATATGAATACGGATTTTCAGAGAAAGGGTGGATTGTGGACGGACATTCAAAAAAGTCAGTTAATAGAGTCTTTGTTTTTAAGAATACCTATTCCGGCTTTTTATTTTGATGGTGGAATTGTTGATTCGTGGCTGATTATAGATGGACTTCAAAGACTTACGGCATTGAAAGAGTTTGTGATTGATAAGACGCTGAAGCTTACTGGACTGGAATTCTTCAGTGACTTGAATGGATTGACATTTTCAGAACTTCCGAGAGCGTTTGTAAGACGTATTGAAGAGACGAATATTGTCGCTTATATTGTAAAAAGTGGAACTCCGGTAAATGTGAAATATAATATATTTAAAAGAATTAATACAGGCGGACTGGAATTAAAACCACAGGAAATAAGGCATGCATTATATCAGGGGAATGCAACAAAGATATGTAAAAAATTTGCAAAGATACAGGAATTTTTATCTGCAACCACCTTTAGCATAAAAGAAGACCGGATGATGGATCAGGAATTTGTTCTTAGATTTATAGCGGTTTGTTATTATGGAATTGAAAAATATGAAGGAGTACCGGATAATTATCTGAATGGAGCAATGGAATTTCTGAATTCCAAAGAATGTGTGGATGAAGAACTGATGGAGCAGCAGTTCATACGTGTGATGAGATATTCCAGAATTATCATGGGAAAATATGCATTTCGAAAATTAGGGGAGAATGGAATGCGCCGCCCGATTAATAAAGCAATTTATGAAGCATGGTGCAGAAGTATGTTTGTGTTAAATGATTCGGAATTAAAAAAATTAGCAGAAGAAAAGAAAGAAGTATATAAAAGATTTATGAAACTTTGTAATGATGAGGTGTTTTTGCAGATTATTAAAGCAAGTGATAAAAAATCCTTTTTATTTCGGTTTACAAGAATTGAGAATTTATTGAGAGGAGTCTTAGATGATACAAAGAATAGAAGCATCGAATTTTAAATGTTTCAAAGATATTTCGTTGGAGATGTCTAATTTGAATTTACTGTCGGGAATAAACAGTATGGGGAAGTCTACGATAATACAGATGCTGTTGTTGTTAAGACAGTCGTATGAACAGAATGCTTTGGAAAAGGGCATTTATCTGAATGGAAAATATACAAATCTTGGTGTGGGAAAAGATGTATTATATACAGAGGCAGAAGAGAATCGCATAAAAATGAAAATAAGCGATGAAAGTACGATGCTGTCGGCAGAATATGATTATAATGGTATGGCAGATTTTCTGAAATTATTAGAAAATATAGACATAAATATGGTTAAAGATATGAATTTGTTTGGAAGTGGATTTAACTATATTGCGGCGGATCGTCTGGGACCACAAAGTAGTTATGAAAAATCATATTACGAAGTCTGGGAACAGGAACAAATCGGAAATCATGGAGAGTATGCGGTACACTATTTACAGACGCACGAGTCAGAAGAAGTTGAAAATAAAAATATTCTTTATGATGAGGAACCGAGTAGACGACTTCAAAGACAGGTAGAATGTTGGCTGGGGGAGATTACGCCGGGTGTGTCTCTTCGAATGGAAGATTATGGACATAGCAACAGAATTGGTCTTATGGTGCATCAGGAAGGAAATATAGGAGCAGACTACTTTACTGCGCAGAATGTTGGTTTTGGTATTTCTTATGTATTACCAATTGTGCTGGCACTTGTGAAGGCGAAAAAGGGAGAATTAATCATTCTGGAGAATCCGGAAGCGCATTTACATCCAAGCGGACAGAGAAAAATGGGAGAACTGATCGCCAGAGCAGCACAGGGAGGTGTGCAGGTTATTGTAGAAACGCATAGTGATCATATTTTGAATGGAATACGTTTGTGTGCAAAACATAATATGATTGATCCGGATATAGTGCGCCTATATTATTTTTCCAGAAAAAAAGCCGATACAGAAGAATACAGTTCTATCCCAGTTATTGATAATCCGGTCTTATATAAAGATGGAAGACTGAGCTTCTGGCCGGAAGGGTTCTTTGATGAATGGGACAGGGCAATTGATGAATTGTTCTAGAGGATACAAGTATGCAAATGATAATAAATGACTTGTCTGCAAAATTTCCGGTAGATACAATATCCGAGGGCAGACAGATTATGGATAGTTTTTTGAATACATATTCGAAAGTGAAGAAAATAATTATAAATGACTCTGTGCTTATGGATCAGAATTATTGTTCTTTTGAATTGGCAAAAAATTACAGAATAGAACAGTGGAGAAATGATCCGGTTGTAGATATGGAAACAAAGAGAAGATTCCGAGCGTTATTAAATAAATCCGTGATATATGATCCTTCGGAGGTTGAATTGGAAAGCGAATTCAATCTAGAAATTCAAGGGAAGAAATATATATCAAAGGGATGTCTGCTGGCATATGAAACAGAGGGCGTGACGATTAGTTTTTTGAGTGATGACTATTGGGAAACCCCTGAGATTAGTGGATATTATGTGACATTTAATGAGAAGGACGATTTAAAGGAAGAACATGTACAGGTCCCGAATGTATCGTGTCAGAAGAATGTAGAGCCTTTTGAAGAAAAGTACAAGGAAAAAAGGAAAGAGTGGCGTGCAGAGATCCGGTCAGCACAAGATGTTTTGAAATGTAAAGAGACTAGATTTCCGAATTTAATCTTTTGTGAAAATGCGATAAATGGATGTTATAAGAATGTAGGTGTTGCAGAAGCGGGACAAGTGTATAAACGCCTGTTGGAATTACAGGTGGCAGCTGAAAAAATGGGAAACCAATTTGACAAGAAGCTTTTACCTAAAGCTTCACCGGAAACACCGCTAACATTAGAACAATATGAGACGGAACATACTTTTTTGTTACCGGAAGGAAATGCACAACTGTTTTCATGGCATACAAGGTTTACCGGAGGATATGCCGGAAGAATATTTTTTTATCCGGATACAACACAAAAGAAGATGTATATAGGGCATATAGGACATAAGTTGCCAACCAAAAAGTATCCACATTAGAGATGAATACCAGAAGTAATTCTTAAGAATTTCTTAAATATTACAGGAAAGTTACAAAAAAATAAAAAAATACTTGAAGGTGACCTAAGGTCACCTTTTATAATCTAATTAACACGAAACATGGAGACTAGAATAGAAAGTGAAGAACTTGATAACCTATTTATACAAAACGAGGAGGTTTCTGAAATGAAAGGAATTATTTTAGCAGGTGGTTCAGGCACACGTCTGTATCCATTAACAATGGTAACATCAAAGCAGTTACTGCCAATCTATGACAAGCCGATGATCTATTATCCAATGTCAGTGCTGATGAACGCAGGCATTCGTGATATCCTGATCATCTCAACACCACAGGATACACCAAGATTCCAAGAACTGTTAGGAGACGGACATCAGTTTGGTGTGAATCTGTCTTATGCAGTACAGCCAAGCCCGGACGGACTTGCTCAGGCATTTATCATCGGAGAAGAATTCATCGGTGATGATACAGTAGCAATGGTTCTCGGAGATAACATTTTTGCAGGTCATGGACTGAATAAACGTCTGAAAGCTGCTGTTGAGAATGCAGAGACCGGAAAGGGAGCTACTGTATTTGGATATTATGTAGATGATCCGGAACGTTTCGGTATCGTAGAATTTGATCACGAAGGAAAAGCTATTTCCATCGAAGAAAAGCCGGCGCAGCCAAAGAGCAACTACTGTGTAACAGGATTGTATTTCTATGACAATAATGTTGTGAAGTATGCAAAAGAGTTAAAGCCAAGTGCACGTGGAGAACTGGAGATCACAGATCTGAACCGTGTATATCTTGAGAAAGGTGATCTGAATGTAGAACTTCTCGGACAGGGATTCACATGGCTGGATACAGGTACACACGAAAGCCTTGTAGATGCAACCAACTTCGTGAAGACGGTTGAGACACATCAGCATCGTAAGATCGCATGCCTGGAAGAGATCGCATACCTGAACGGATGGATCAGCAAGGACGAGGTAATGGAAGTATATGAAGTTCTGAAGAAGAACCAGTATGGACAGTACTTAAAGGACGTCCTGGATGGAAAATATAAAGAAAATCTGTACTAAAATCTATACTAAGAAATGATACAAAAAGGAGAAATCAAAAAATGACAATTATTGTAACCGGAGGAGCCGGATTTATCGGAAGTAACTTTGTATTTCATATGTTAAACAAATACCCGGACTATCGCATCGTTTGTCTGGACTGCCTGACATATGCAGGTAACTTATCTACACTGGAGCCTGTAATGGACAATCCGAATTTCCGTTTTGTAAAAGAAAGCATTACAGACCGTGAAGCAGTGTACAAATTATTCGAAGAAGAGAAACCGGACATGGTTGTAAACTTCGCAGCAGAAAGCCACGTAGACCGTTCTATCGAGAACCCGGAAGTATTCCTGGACACAAACATCAAAGGTACTGCTGTACTGATGGATGCCTGCAGAAAGTATGGTATCAAACGTTACCATCAGGTATCTACAGATGAAGTATACGGCGATCTGCCGCTTGACAGACCAGACCTGTTCTTCACAGAGGAGACACCGATCCACACAAGCAGCCCATACAGCTCATCTAAGGCAGCAGCAGACCTGTTAGTTCTTGCTTATCACAGAACATACGGACTGCCGGTATCTATCAGCAGATGTTCTAATAACTACGGACCATATCACTTCCCGGAGAAACTGATCCCGCTGATGATCGCCAATGCACTGAATGACAAGCCGCTTCCGGTATACGGAGAAGGATTAAATGTACGTGACTGGTTATATGTAGAAGATCACTGCAAGGCAATCGATCTGATCATTCATAATGGAAGAGTCGGAGAAGTGTACAACGTAGGTGGACACAACGAGAAGACAAACATCGAGATCGTTAAGATCATCTGTAAAGAGCTTGGAAAACCGGAAAGTCTGATCACTCACGTTGCAGACCGTAAGGGACATGATATGCGTTATGCGATCGATCCTACAAAGATCCACAACGAACTTGGATGGCTTCCGGAGACCAAATTCGAAGATGGTATTAAGAAGACGATCAAATGGTATCTTGAAAATAAGGAATGGTGGGAGACGATCATTTCCGGAGAATACCAGAACTATTATGAGAAAATGTATGCTCACCGGGAGGAGATTTAAGAATGAAAGTATTAGTGACAGGTGTTGGCGGACAGCTTGGTCATGACGTGATGAACGAACTGGCATCCCGTGGTTATGAGGGAATCGGTTCTGACATCAAAGAAACATACAGCGGAATCCAGGATGGTACAGCGGTAACAACAATGCCATATGTGCCGATGGATATCACAGATGCATCTTCTGTAGAAAAAGTTCTGACAGATGCAAAACCGGATGTAGTGGTACACTGTGCTGCATGGACGGCCGTAGATCTTGCAGAAGACGAAGATAAGAAAGACATCGTAAAAGCAGTCAATGCAACAGGAACAAAGAACATTGCAGATGTGTGTAAAAAGTTAGACTGTAAGATGGTATACATCAGTACAGACTATGTATTTGACGGACAGGGAGAGAAAGCCTGGGAACCTGACTGTAAGGATTACAAACCACTGAATGTATATGGAGAGACAAAACTTGCCGGAGAGCTTGCGGTATCGGAGACGCTGGATAAATACTTCATCGTACGTATCGCGTGGGTATTCGGAAAGAATGGTAAGAACTTTATCAAGACAATGCTCAATGTAGCAAAGACACACGATACATTGAAAGTTGTAAATGACCAGATCGGAACACCAACCTATACATTTGACCTTGCAAGACTTCTCGTTGACATGATCGAGACTGACAAATATGGTTACTATCATGCAACAAATGAAGGCGGATATATCAGCTGGTATGATTTTACAAAGGAAATCTTCCGCCAGGCAGCAGAGCTTGGTCATGACGAATACGGCGAAGACAAGGTGACGGTTCTGCCGGTAACAACAGAAGAGTACGGTGTATCCAAAGCAGCAAGACCTTTCAACAGCAGACTGGACAAGAGTAAACTTGTGGAAAATGGATTTACTCCACTTCCGACATGGCAGGATGCGCTTGGAAGATATCTGAAAGAAATCGAATTCTAAATTTTATATAGGTGAAGAATAATCTCAGCCACATGACGTGGCTGGGATTAACTAACGTATAAATCATTTAAAACAATAAGGAGACGTAATAATGGGACAGATTAAAGTAGAAAAAAACGCAGGCGGTATCCAGGGACTCTGTGTAATTGAACCAACAGTACATGGTGACGCAAGAGGATACTTTATGGAGACATATAACCAGAAAGATATGGAAGAAGCAGGACTTACAATGCAGTTCGTTCAGGACAACCAGTCAAGTTCTACAAAGGGAGTCTTAAGAGGATTACATTTTCAGAAAGAATTTCCACAGGGAAAACTGGTACGTGTCGTAAAAGGTTCTGTATTTGACGTGGCAGTAGACTTAAGAAGTGACAGTGAGACATACGGAAAATGGTTCGGTGTAGAACTGACAGAAGAAAATAAGAAACAGTTCTATATTCCGGAAGGATTCGCACACGGCTTCCTGGTATTAAGTGATCTTGCCGAGTTCTGCTACAAGTGTACAGACTTCTATCATCCGGGAGACGAAGGTGGTCTTGCATGGAACGATCCTGAGATCGGTATTGAGTGGCCGACACTGACAGGAGAGTATAAAGGAACAGCATCCGGAGAAGGTTATGCGCTGGAAGACGGTACTGCACTGAACTTAAGTGATAAGGATCAGCTGTGGGTTGGACTGAAAGATACGTTCCATTTTTAGGATAAACTATGAATAAGTTATCAAAATTACTGAATGTTGTGATTTATCTGTGCATCATAAGTTATGCACTTCCAACGGGAGTAATGAAGGGCATACCAATTCAGAAAATATTGGTATGCCTGTTGATTATTCTGGGAGGAATATGCCTGGTTTTACAAAGAAAAAGCCTTGAGATTATAAAAAGTGCGAAGCTGGAGATTACTTTAGGTGTTTTGGGATTGTTGGCATGTATAGTCAGTTACATTCTTGGAAATGAATGGAGCATAAAATTTACGGGATTATTTTATATCTCGGTAATTGTGTTTGTAGAATTGTATTTTCTGGTCAGATATGAATTGGCTGAACCGGAAAAGATTGTAGAATGTATCCTTTATATGATGCTTTTGAAGATTCTGGGAAAAATAATCATAGAAATCGTCTTTGTATGTAAGTTGATAGAATATGAGGCTGTAATAGAATTTTATCTAAACATGTTTGGAACGGAAGCATCGACGATGACAATGCATTTGGGCAGATTATTGCTGATCCGTGTGCAGACTTCATCTGATATTATAGTGGTGACATTGATGCCGTTTTACTGGATGATGGAGAAATATAAAAAAAGCATCAGAAGTCTGCTGTTTGCATTGAGCGGGATTTATACATTGATTGTATTTTCGAGAGTTTTGATGGTTGAATTCTGCTGCTTTGCGTTTGTTGCAGTGTTATATTATTGGAAGAAAATCCCGAAGAAGGTAAGATGCATCGGGGTGATTCTTGTGCTTGCTTCGTCGGTATTATGGTTGAAGCCTGTGATACAAATGATAGGATTCCGGTTCTTTTCTTCATTTGCTGTGGAATCAGATGATGTCAGACAGATACAAATGAGAGAATTGATAAACGGAGTGAAGGAATCACCGGTATTCGGGCATGGATTTGGAAGCTACATAAGTGATTATACAAGAAGTGGATCGATACCGTTTTCATATGAAATAGAATATCTGTCATTTTGTTACCAGATGGGAATTTTAGGATTTGTAGTTTTTGTTGGAGGAGTTCTCCTGATATACATAAGAAAAATCGTAAAGTATGCCAGAAAAAACACCTGGGTCATTAAAGTATTTACTTTGATCGGATTGGGCTGGTTTGTGATAAGACCTGCATTTAATCCTGCATTTCTCGGACTACAGAATGGATTTCAGATGATCGGATTATTGATGATCAATATGTATTTTAATAAAAAGCAGGAACCGTATCAAAAGTAAAATGATACGGTTCCTGTTTTTTCTATTTTTTGAATAATTTTCGTCTAAACCAGTCTCTGGCATAAGAAAGAGTATGAAGAATCAGTTCAAACTCGATCAAAATATAGTTAGGCAGGTGCCGCAGCTTAAAAGCAACTTTTTTCTGTTCCCGGGCATGGGAAAGCCCTTCTTTTATTCCGCAGGCATAGTCTTTACCGAACCCCTTATGCATGAAAAACAGATATTTGACAACACAGCCGAGAAAAAGAGGAATAAAGTTCAAAACCAGCTGTAAGAAAGGCATGTTTTTGTAATTCAGGTAAATATTGTTGCGGGCAGATAATTTAACCTTGAAAGAGTTATATTTTGAACCGCTTGTACCGCTTCCTACATGGTAGACAAGTGCTGTGGGACAGTATGTATTTTTGTAGCCGTAAATTTTGGCACGGTATCCGACATCGATATCTTCAAGGTATGCAAAATGGTTTTCATCAAATAAGCCGATTTTTGAAAAAGCATTTCGACGGTAGATGGCTGCTCCGGCGCATGCGGTAAATATCTGATCTGCTTTTGTGTAATTGGAGACAGGACGTCCGGTTCCGCGGCACACGCCCCAACCCATTAAGGTATAAAGATCACCGGCGCTGTCGATCAGTTCTGGATGATACATCTGGATCATCTTACTGCTGACAGAAAAGATGCGCGGAGATTTTTCAATCGCTTTGATCATTTCTTCTACATAGTGTGTATCAACGGTCGTATCATTATTGAGCAATATCACATAAGGTGTAGTGGAATGTTCGATTCCGACATTGACCGCTTTACTGAAACCGTAATTTTTCTTTAAGGAGATAACTTCTATATCTGGGTAGTGCTCACTCATATATTCCAGACTTCCATCAGAAGATGCGTTGTCAACCACTAATACTTTGAAATCCCTGCAGGTCTGTTCTGATAATGACTGGAGGCAGGGCTCCATAAAATGTTTCCCGTTATAGTTTGGGATGATAATTGTTACTTTCATAGTTTGAAAAATACTCCGATCTCTATTTTCTGATTTGTGTCTATTATAGCAAAAAAAAGAAGAGGGTGCTATATGAAGATTGCGTAAAATAATTTTTTAAATATATTTCAAAATTATTAATAAAGTATTAAGAAAAACTGTGGTATAATGGGTTGCCGTAAGGAAAAAATTATTGTAAGATAAAACGTAATGTAAAATTAGATAAATATGGGTGAGGAACATTGATAAAGGATAATCAAAAGTTATTAAACAGATTACATGTAGTAATAGATGCAGTCGTAATTGTATTTTCATATATTGCATCGTGGTACCTGAGATTTAAAAGCGGGATTTTTGAATTGGATCCATGGTTTTTATCGTTGCAGGAATATGCAAAAGTGTTGATTGTAATTGTGCCGGGATATCTGGTCTTATATTATGGATTCCAGTTATATACACCAAAACGTGTGCAGGGACGCAGACTGGAAGCATGGCATATCATTCAGGCGAATGTAATTGGTCTGATGGCATTTATTTTACTGTTATATGTGTGGAAGCAGCCTGATTTTTCAAGGGGAATGATTTTTGTATTTTTCCTGGTGAATGTATTTTTAGAGGTTGTTGTAAGAAATATTATCCGTGAAGTGCTGCGGGATATGCGGAAGCAGGGATATAACCAGAAGCACATTCTGCTGATCGGATATAGCCGTGCGGCGGAACAGTATATTGACAGAATTAAAGCAAATCCGGAATGGGGATATATCGTGAGAGGAATTCTTGCGGATAATGTACCAAGAGGAACAGAGTATAAAGGAATTAAGGTACTTGGAAGAATCGATAATCTTATGATTGTTCTTCCGGAAAATAAACTGGATGAGATAGCAATCACTCTCGGACTGGCAGAATATCATAAATTAGAAAAGATTGTAGGTATGTGTGAAAAATCCGGTGTGCATACAAAGTTTATACCGGATTATAATAATATCATTCCGACAAAACCATATACGGAAGATTTGGTAGGACTTCCGGTAATTAATATAAGAAGAGTGCCGCTTAGCAATATGCTGAATGCATTTGTAAAAAGGGCAATGGATATTTTTGGAGCGTTGGTTGCGCTTACATTATTTTCACCGGTCATGCTGGTAATAACAATTATTATAAAAGTGACATCTCCGGGACCACTGATCTTCAAACAGGAAAGGATCGGTCTGCAGAATAAACCATTCTATATGTATAAATTCCGGTCTATGGTTGTACAGGATGCATCAAAAGAAAAGAATGGATGGACGGTAAAGAACGATCCGCGTGTTACGCCGGTAGGAAAGTTTATAAGAAAAACAAGCATTGACGAATTACCGCAGCTGATCAATATCCTGAAAGGGGATATGAGTCTGATCGGCCCGAGACCGGAAAGGCCTCAGTTTGTAGAAAAATTCAAAGAAGAGATCCCAAGATATATGATCAAACATCAGGTGCGGCCGGGACTTACCGGATGGGCACAGGTGAATGGACTACGTGGTGACACATCGATTCAAAAGAGAATCGAGTATGATTTATATTATATTGAAAATTGGACATTGGGATTTGATATAAAAATATTATTTCTGACATTTTTCAAAGGTTTTATTAATAAGAATGCATATTAGCTTCTAAAGGAGACGGCAATGGCAAAGAAAAGACGCAAGACAAAAAGACAATTAAGAGAAGAACGACAAAAAAAATTGCGCAAAAGAAAAAGAAAAAGAATTATTTTACTAACAATTGAAATTATAATTCTGGCTGCTTTATTAGTAGCTGCTTACGGAATATTCAAACTTGGAAAGCTGGATTATAATGTGTTGAATAAAAAAAAGCTGGAAGTCTATAAGGATACAGGTGAGTATACGAACATTGCATTGTTTGGATTAGATTCGAGAAATAATGAATTGGACGGCGGTGTACAAAGTGACTGTATTATGATCGCAAGTATCAATAATAAGACAAGTGACGTGAAGCTTGTGTCTGTATACAGGGATACGTTGCTGCAGCAACAGAATGGACGCTATGATAAAGCGAACTCAGCATATAATACAGGCGGTCCGGAAGAGGCAATCAGTCTTCTGAACCGTAACTTTGATCTTGATATTAAGAATTATGTCAGTGTGAATTTTAATGCGCTTGTAAAAGTGATTGATGCTCTGGGTGGGATTGATATTAAAATGACGAAAGAAGAAGCACACTGGTGCAATCTGTATGGTGCCGAGACGGCAAGAGTGATTGGAGAACATTGGTCGGATATAGAAGAAAAAGCCGGTACACAGCATCTGGACGGTATTCATGGTGTGGCATATGCAAGAATCCGTTATACAAGTGGTAATGACTTCAAACGTGCACAGAGACAGAGAATTGTATTAGAAAAGGTTGCAAAGAAAGCACAGAAAGCGAATTTCATTACTTTAAATAAAATAGTAAATGAAGTATTTCCGATGATTTCGACAAGTTTTTCTTCAAAACAGATTCTGGGATTTGCAGCGAATGCACTGAATTATAATCTGGTGTCAACAAATGGATTCCCATATCAGGTAACAACCAGTGAAACAGTGAAGAATCATAGCGGTGTATCTTTTGTCATTCCAATCGGTTTGGAACAGAATGTAAAGCAATTACATCAGGAACTGTTTAATGATGATTCTTATGAGGCATCAGACAAAGTAAAAGAGATTGACAGTGACATTGTTTATCTGACGGATATAACAGCAGATAATACAGATGCAATGGAGTCTACGTTTAAAGGAGACAGTCTGAATGAGGGAACGGAATAAAATTATTTTAGAATATGGAACTTATATGCTGAGCTTTTTTGTCAGTTACATAGCGTCACTGGCAAAATGGTATTATGCTTCGGGAATTATTCTGATTGTGGAAGCTGTTTATTTGTATGTTCACTGGGTAAGGGAAAGTGGAAGCTTTGTGGAACTGAGGGCTCTGTTTACACTTGCCTGGGTAGGGGGCCAGGGAATCAGCTGTCTGAAACTCAGTACATTACAGGATACATGGAGCTATATAACCTGGTTGAGCTTTTTTGTGATATATATAGCTTTTGGAATAGGATATGAATGGGGAAGAAAGTATAGCAGGGTAGAGGGAAAAGAACCTGAAAAAAATAAAAAAAAGGCAAACAGGCTTTTTCGATGTATTATGTTGCTGCTGGTTGTGTCGGCCGGATGTTTTGTAATCGAAATTATCCGGATCGGTTATATTCCGGTTTTTTCAGACGAACCTTATTCGTATTCTTATTTCAGAATGTCGGCTTTACATTATCTTCATTATTGTGCAATCAGTTGTATCCTGATACCGGGACTTACGGTGCTTTGGAAAAAAATCGATTCTGAGGAAAGTAAGTGGCGTAATGGAGCAATCATTATTGCAAATATAGTGGCATTTGCAGTTCCGTTTCTCTATGTATCGAGATTTCAGTTTCTGTTTGAAATAGGTGTGGCAGCAGTCATTTATATACTGGTAAATAAAAATATGCGGAAAAGTACCTTGGTTCTTCTTGGCCTTGTGGTTTGTGCAGCGTATGTGGTGATTACATTGTCACAGAAGCGGGATGCGATATATTTGAACAATGTATTTAAAATGAAATATACACATATGCCGGTGTTTCTGACCCAGCCGTATATCTATATTGCCAATAACTACGATAATTTTGACTGTCTGGTGAAAAATCTGCCGAAATTTTCTTATGGCCTGCGGATGTTATTCCCGTTTGTGTCATTAACGGGATTGAAATTTGTAATGCCAAATCTGGTTCCGGCAACGGTCTATCTGACCAGTACCGAATTGACAACGTTTACAATGTTTTATGATGCTTATTATGATTTTGGAGTCATTGGAGTATTTGTGATAGCTTTGCTTATTGGTGTTGTGGCAAAGGTCATTATTGATATTATTAAAAAAAGTGATAACCCGGTTGTATATCTTTTTTATGGACAGATTGCAGTGTATCTGGCTCTTGCATTTTTTACAACATGGTTCAGCAGTCCTGCGACATGGTTCTGGCTGATCATTACAGGGATGATTTATTGCTATGTAGGATATGATAAGAAATAGAGGATGAAAAAGAAAAGATGAATAACGATCAGACTTCTGTAGATGTGGTGATACCATCATACAGACCAGATGAAAATTTTAGCAGACTTGTAAAAAAACTTCAGGAACAGAAATATCCGATCGGCACTATTTTTGTGATCAATACAAAGGCCGGAAGGTTTCCGAAAGAAGTAGAGCAGATGGAAAAGGTAAAAGTATCCCATATAGAACGCCGGGAATTTGATCATGGCGCAACACGGGATATGGGAATGCAGATGTCAAAGGCGGAAATTGTTGTATTTATGACACAGGATGCAGTGCCAGCAGATGAATATGTGATTGGAAATCTGGTGAAAGTACTGGAAGAAGATGAAATGACCGGGGCGGCGTATGCACGTCAGCTTGCAGCATCTGATTGTAATTATATAGAAAAATATACCAGAAAATTCAATTACCCGGAAAACAGCCGGATAAAAAGCAAGGAAGATTTACAGGAAATGGGCATTAAAACATTCTTCTGTTCTAACGTTTGTGCGGCATATAAACGGAATATTTATGAAAAAGCAGGTGGATTCTGCAAGAAAACAATATTTAATGAGGATATGATATTGGCCGGTCATATGATAAATGCCGGATATAAGGTCGCTTATGTGGCTGAAGCGAGAGTGATTCACTCGCATAATTATACAGGGATGCAGCAGTTTCACCGCAATTTTGATATGGCTGTGTCACAGGCAGAACATCCGGAAGTATTTGAGGGTATAAAGTCTGAAAGCGAAGGAATAAAATTGGTGAAACAGACAGCCGCTCATTTGGTAAAACAGCGGAAAATATATATGGTTCCAAAACTGGTTTATCAAAGTGGTTGTAAGTATATTGGTTACCGGATGGGGAAAATGTATAAAAAATTGCCGGATAAAGTCGTTAAATGGTGTTCGATGAGTCCGGGTTACTGGGAAAAGTAGACGAAAAGCTTTATTTTTGATTGAAGTTTGTCATATTTTAAGGTAATATAGATATGATATGATAAGCTACGGCTGAAGAAAGGATATAAAAAGTAATGGCAAAAGATAAAAAAAGATATAAAAGACGGGGACGAAGGTCGAAAACAAGGGGATTTGCATCCTGGTCTTTGGGTAAGAAGATTGGAGCCATTCTTGGAGGAACATTGGTAACGGTAGCAGCGATTGGAGCTGTCATTGTAGCCAGTAAACTTTCGAAGATCAATACAGTAAAGTTAGATACAGATAAATTAAGCGTTTCAAAGGAAGCCAAAAAAAGAGGAAGCGGATATCTGAACGTTGCATTGTTTGGTGTGGATTCAAGAGACAATGATCTGGATAAAGGAACCAGAAGTGATACAATAATGATTGCAAGCCTGAATAAGAAGACAATGAAGGTGAAAATTGCATCGATATATAGAGACACATTGTCAGAGCAGGAAGATGGAACATTGAATAAAATCAATGCAGCATATTCATATGGCGGTCCGGAAGGTGCTCTTTCAGTGTTAAATAAGAATTTGGATATGAATATAGAACATTATGTAACGGTGAATTTCAACTCGATGATAGACATTGTAGATTCTGTGGGCGGAATTGATATCGATGTACAGGAAGATGAAATGCCGTACATCTGTGGTTATGTTCAGGAAATTATGAAGGTGACCGGAAAGCTGTCTCCGGGAGTTACAGAACCGGGAACACAGACTCTGAATGGTGTGCAGGCAACTGCATATGCCAGAATCAGATACACGGCCGGAGATGATTTCAGACGTGCAGAAAGGCAGCGGGCGGTTCTGCAGAAAGTTGTAGAGAAGCTGCAAAAGGCATCACCGGCACAGTTGAATAAGATTATTGATAAGGTCTTTCCTGAGGTTTCGACAAACTTCACAATGACAGAAATCCTTGAATATGCGAAAGATGCGTTTGATTATGAACTGGGAGAAACAACAGGGTTCCCATTTGATAAGACAACCGATACATTGGGAAATGTAGGAAGCGTTGTTATTCCGGTTACAATGGAAAGTAATGTAAAGCAGCTGCATAGTTTCTTCTATGGAGAAAGTGATAATTATGATGTGTCTTCCACAGTATCGGATATCAGTGCAAAGATAGAGAAAAAAGCCGGAAACAGAGATGCGGATACAGACGAATCAACGCAGGAGTTTATGCAACAGCCGGAAGAGACATATTCCGGAAACAGTGGAACAACAAAGAATAGTTCGGGAAGTACAGGAACAACCGGAAGCACTTCGTACAGATCGGGAACGAGTGGTAACAGTGGTACTTCGGGAAGTACAGGGACAACGGGAAGTACAACTGGAACAAGTACGGGAAGTGGTACATCAACCGGAACAGGAAGCGGAACAACAGGAAGTACAGGAACGACAGGAAATGGTACATCAACGGGAGATACTTCAACCGGGACAGGCGGAGAATCAACCGGCGGCGAAGGTACCACAGAGTAGAACACCATAAAGATAAAAAAAGGGGTATTATTCATGAAAAAAGTCAAAAAAATAATTGTATCATTTCTTTTGATGTGTATGTTGTGTGTTGGAATGACATGTGTGGCAAGTGCAACCGCAGCAGAATTCAGATTTTCTGATCCGCAGACCAGTGTCGGAGCAGAGGTAGATGTAACGGCAAAGGTTTCATCTGCGAAAGCGTTAAATACAATTCAGGCAACATTAAGCTATGATAAAACAAAGCTGCGCTTCATCAGCGGTGATGATGCTACAGGTGGAGACGGAACAATTACAATATCAAGAAATGATGAAAATGCCGGAACAACGATGGAATTCAACTTAAAATTTCAGGCATTGGATGAGGGAACAACATCGGTAGAAGTTGCTAAGGTTGATGGAATTGATAGCAATGGAGTTGCATTGGAGATTACGTCAGGTTCTTCATCTGTCAGCATAGCAGAAGGCGATAAATCGCTGATTCAGAAAGAAGATACCAGTTCGGCTGCTGGTGGAACAGAGGTTAAGATTGGAAAATCAAAATATATCGTAACGGATGATTTTTCGGATACGATTATTCCTGATGGTTTTGTAAGAGATGCGTTGAAATTTGAAGGAACAGATCATCAGATTATTAAGCAGGAATCAAGTGGTGCACTTGCAATGTATCTTACACCTGAAAACGGAGGAGATGCGGATTTTTATCTGTATGACAGTGATACCGGAAAATTCGCTCCTCTTGAAGTAATAGAGGTTGCAAAGGGCAGATATATTATTCCTTTGGCTGATGACGGAAATATCTCATTGCCAAGCCAGTATCAGAAGACATCACTTACATTAAACGGAAAAGAGTTTGATACATGGCAGGATACAAAGAATGCGGAATATTATATTGTCTATGCGATGAATTCGGATGGAGAAAAGACAACATACCGTTATGATACAACAGATGGTACGTACCAGAAATATTCGCCATCATCAGGAACATCTTCAGCGTCAGATTCTACTGTCAATAACGGAAAAGGAATCTGGGGAAAAATTTTAAATTTTGTAGATAGTTTTTTGGATATCGTAGTAATTATTGCACTTGTTCTTTTTGTAGTACTGCTGATCGTAGTAATTATTACTTCTGTAAAACTTCATTATAGAGATCTTGAATTAGATGATCTGTATGACGAATATGGAATTGATATGGATGAGGAAGAAGCAGAGAAGAAGATTCAGAAAAAAGCTGCGAAAAAAGTAAATAAAGAGAAGAAGAAAAATAAAAAGACAGCTAAAAAACCAGCAGCTGTAAAGAAAACGTCTAGATTTGACTATGGAGAAGACGAATTTGAAGATTATGAGGATGATTTCGATGATGAGGATCCATGGGTGACAGAAAATATTGCAAAAGCAATGGAGCACAAGCCTGCTAAGAAACAATCAGCAAGGCAGAAAAAGCCAGCAAGACGCACAGAACCTGAAAGAGAAAAGAAACCATCCCAAGGCGTCCGTACCTTAGACGAGACAGGTCCGGCAATCCGTAAACCTGTTAAGAAGATCAATCTGGAGGATACCAATGATTTTGAAGCATTTACACCTCTGGATGAAGAAGCATTTGACAACTTTGAAGGTTATTATTCAGAAGATGATGATTATGATCTGTTCGGAGCAGGTTATGATGATGACGATCTGTTTGATGCGACAGCAGATCTTTTGAGTAATCATCCGGAAAAGAGAAGAAGTCATGCGGAGATGGATGATACATTCAAAATGGATGTGATTGATCTCGATTAAAATAGGATGAATAGAATGAACCGGTTTGCAGAAATCAGAAAGAAATTGATGGAAGCAAACCGGTTTGTTTTTTATTTTCAAGTGTTCTTGACAAGCTTTTTGAGTGTAGAAAATGTATACCCCATCTCATCCCATTTTCCAAGCAGCTCATCCAGAATTTCGCCATTGGTACTGGAGGTGTTATGCAGCAGCACGATGGCACCCGGATGGATCCGTCCGAGAAGCTTGTCAAAGGCTTCTTCTTTGGATGGCTGCGCGTCGGCCAGCCAGTCAACGTAGGCAAGACTCCAGAAGAAGGTATGATATCCCATGTCTTTTGCCATCTGCAGATTTTCAGTACTGTATTTTCCCTGTGGCGGCCGGTAGAAGCGGGTCATGGATTTGCCTGTGATATCTTTATACAGAGCTTCTACACTCTTAAGTTCTCTGGAAAATGTCTCCTTTGTTGCAATCTGGGACATGTCGGGGTGATGGAAAGTATGGTTGCCGATGGTATGACCTTCTTTTAACATCTGCTTTACCAGCTCCGGATTATCACGCAGAAAGTTTCCGACAACAAAAAATGTGGCTTGAACGTTGTGCCGTTTTAAAGCATTCAAGATAGCCGGTGTATTTCCGTTTTCATAGCCGCAGTCAAAAGTGAGATAGATGACTTTTTTATCCGTCTTTTGTGCATAGTAGGCGTGATATTGCTGAAGCTCATCGAAAGATGCATTACCGACAGGAACTTTGCCTTCCTCCTGAAAGCTTAGCCCCCAGTTTTCGGCAGCCGGCAGAATCGTGGAGAGGGGATTGCCGGAAGTCGAGGCTGCCGGAACTGTGCCGGAGGAAGCTGCATTACCGGATGAACTTTTATCACCTGTTTTGACAGACGCAGGCGGAAAGATCCGGGCAATCTGTCCGCCTGCAAAGAAACAGAATGAAAAGAAGAATAAGAGGATCAATGGTTTGTAATTATGTAATCGGGACATAAGAACTCCGCAGGAATCATTTGTTCATATATATGCAGCAAATACAAAGTTATGACCTGCCTTGCAAATAGCAGGGAATCATAGTAGTATAGGGAAGAAAGAAAAAGGGACGGAATTGAATGGAATATGGATGCAAAAATAAATGAACAGGTAAAGAATAAAAAGCAGGATAATCTGATCACTGCGGAGATCAGATATAAAATGACAGCGAAGGGTATGATGATCACCGAATATTATGGAGCGGACAGTTGTGTGGTCCTGCCGGATGAGATAGAAGGAGAAACTGTGACTGCACTGGATGCTTATGCATTTGCCAGGAATCTGGAAGTGGAAGAGATCTGGCTGCCGGAAGCGTTAAAAGAAGTCGGTCGTTACGCATTCTACCGGTGCAGAAACCTGAAAAAACTGATTCTGGGGAATCAACTGCTCGATATGGGTGGCGGTGCATTGACGGGTTGTCGTCTGGAAGAAGTGGAGATATATTTCCGTGAGGGCAAGAAGAGCTGTCTGAAATCTATTGTAGAAGAGATGCGTTATCAGATCCGTGTAAGCTTATACGGATACAGTTGGAGATGTTGCGCAGAAAAAAACAGTACAGATGAATGGTTGCGGGAAGTCCGGATTCTATTTCCGGAACACTATGAAGAGGCGGTTGAGAACACCCCGGCAAGGATTCTTGAGACACACCATCATGGTGCGGGAGGATACTACCGCCAGTGCTTTTATAACCGGGAATTAGATTATAAGAAATATGATGAGATGTTCTATCATACGGTTGCGGAGGATACAGAAGAGACGGCGGTGGAGCTTGCACTGGACCGTCTGCGTTTCCCGGAGGAATTGTCGGAGAAGAACAAAAATGTCTACAAAACATACATACGGGAGCATATGGAAACGGTGGCAGCGTATCTGGTAAAGAGAGAAGATATAGAAGGAATCCGGTTCCTGGAGCAGAAGAAGCTGTGGAGTGAACCGTCTTTACAGAAAGGTATGGATGTAGCGGCAGAGGGGAACAGGACGGAAAGTCTGAGTGTGCTTATGGATGTCAGAAAAGAGCTGTTCCCGAAGAAGAAAAAGACGTTTGAATTGTAAGGAGAAAAAGCGGAAAATCATATGGCAGATACGAAGAGACGTATAAAAAATGAAGAAATAAAGAAAGAAACAACAGAACCAGAGACTGTGTCACAGTCAACTTCCATGCAGGAGCGTATGGAGTCTGTTAGCCGAAAGATCTTGATCACGGCAAGAAATGAGCTTTATATGAAGATGCGTTTCCTGGACGTTGCATTGTCGTGCATGCCATTTATACCGGATACTGGTGCGGACGGCATGGGAACGGATGGACTGTACCTTTATTATGATCCGCAGTATCTGGGGGGATTGTTCCGGGAAGACCGCGTTATGGTGAACCGGATCTATCTGCATCTGGTACTGCATGGTATCTTCCGGCATATGCTCCGGAGAAAGGGAAGAGAAGAGCGGATTTATCATCTGGCCTGCGACATTGTGGCAGAATCCATCATCGACGGGCTTCAGTACCGCTGTGTGATGAAGGCCAGGTCTCTTCCGAGAAGAGAGATGTACCGGATGCTGAAGAAGGAAATGAAAACACTGACGGCAGAACGGGTATATGAAGTGCTGAAGAAAGAAGAATTCTCGGAAACGAAGCTTGGACAGTTAGAGTCAGACTTCCGTGTGGACGATCACAGCTACTGGCCGAAAGATGAGGATAAGAAGAAGCAGAGCCAGATCGAGAATCAGTGGCAGGACATCAGCGAACGTATGGAGACGGAGATGGAGACATTTTCCAACGAAGCATCGGAAAGTTCGGGCAGTCTGATCGATCAGGTGAAGGTTGAGAACCGGGAACGGATGGATTACCGGGAATTCTTACGGAAGTTTTCGGTTTTAAAAGAAGAGATGACGGTAGATCCGGATTCTTTTGACTATAATTTCTACAGCTATGGTTTGTCGTTGTATGGGAATATGCCATTGATCGAGCCGCAGGAGTGGAAGGAAGTCCAGAAGGTTGAAGAATTTGTGATTGTGATCGATACATCAATGTCGTGCTCCGGGGAACTGGTGAAAAAGTTCCTGGAAGAGACATATGGTGTGCTGAGTGAGAATGACAGCTTTTTCCGAAAGGTGAATATTCATATCATACAGTGTGATGACCAGATCCAGACGGATCAGAAGATCACCTGTGAGGAAGAACTGAAATCTTATATGGAGAAGTTAGAATTAAAGGGCGAAGGCGGAACGGATTTCCGCCCGGCATTTGCCTATGTGGATGAAATGATCCGGCAGCATGCATTTGAACATCTGCGGGGGATGATCTATTTTACGGACGGACGTGGAATCTATCCGGCGAAGCGCCCGGTCTATGAGACGGCATTTGTGTTCATGGAGGAAGAATATGAAGATGTGGATGTCCCGCCGTGGGCGATCAAGATCATTCTGGAAGAAGGGCAGGACTTTTAAGGAAATGTTGAAATACATGGAGGAAAGAAAATAAATGGATATAAAGCGAGCAAAGAAAGAAATCAAAGATTCCATCGAGGCATATCTTGCCAAAGATGAGTTTGGAGATTATATGATTCCACAGATCAGACAGAGACCGATTCTTTTGATGGGGCCTCCGGGAATCGGAAAGACCCAGGTGATGGAGCAGGTGGCGAAAGAGTGTAAAGTGGCGCTTGTGGCATATACGATTACGCACCACACCAGACAGAGTGCGGTGGGACTGCCATTTATTGAAAAAAAAGTATATAGCGGAAAAGAATATTCCGTTACCGAATATACGATGAGTGAGATTATTGCCTCAATATACGATAAGATGGAAGAGACCGGATTAAAAGAAGGAATCCTCTTCATCGATGAGATCAACTGTGTGTCAGAGACGCTGGCACCGACGATGTTGCAGTTCTTGCAGTGTAAGATGTTCGGCAATCAGAAGATCCCGGAAGGCTGGATCATCGTGGCGGCAGGCAATCCGCCGGAATATAATAAGTCGGTTCGCGATTTTGATGTGGTGACGCTCGATCGTATCAAGAAGATCGATGTGGATGTGAACTATGATGTCTGGAAAGAATACGCATATCAGGCAGATATCCATCCGGCAATCCTTGCATATCTGGAAATCCGCAGAGATTATTTCTATCGCATGGAGACGACAGTAGACGGAAGAGTCTTTGCAACGGCCAGAGGATGGGAAGATCTCTCCCAGCTTCTGAAGACATATGAGAAGCTGGGAAAGAAAGCAGACAGAGAGGTCGTTCATCAGTACATTCAGCACTGGAAGATTGCAAAGGATTTTGCAAATTATCTGGAACTGTACAGAAAATACAAGAAAGATTACGGACTTGAGAAGATCATTGAAGGTGTCTACACAAAGGACACCTTGGAAAGACTGCAGTATGCAGCATTTGATGAGCGTCTCAGTGTAGTTAACATGCTGATCGGAAGACTGGGAACCTGCTTTAAAGATTATTTCCTGAAAGACCGGTTTGTGACGATCTTATATGAATATCTGAAGTTATTAAGATCCAATCTGCAGATCGATCTTGTAGTCTGTGAAGCGAGGGACAAGTACGAAAAACTCCGGAAAGAAGAGCAGATGACAAAGCAGGAAGATCATGTACGCAAACAGGTACTGGATACGCTGGAATCCTATGAACAGCTTACGAAAGAGGAACATCTGGACGGAGAAGCAGCATTTGAACGTGTAAAGGAATTGTTTGGCAATGAAGTGGCAGGGCGGGAAGAACTGACAGAGCATACACTTGCTGCGCTGGAACACGCATTTGAGTTCATGGAAGATGCATTCGGAGACAGTCAGGAGATGGTCTCTTTCGTGACAGAGCTTAACACGAATTATTACAGTATTCAGTTCCTGAAGGAAAATGACTGCGACAAGTATTATCAGTACAATAAGAAATTGTTATTTGACAAACAGCAGGAAGAGATCCTGTCCGAAATGGATGAGATCGAACAGGATCTGAACACTGCCGTAAAATAATGGTTAAAATTTAATATGTAAGTTTATATCCGTGGCGGATCTTACGGAAAATTTTCCAGATAATGACTGCCGGAAAACTGAGTGCAATATAAAGAGACGACAGTACGCCGACACCTCCGCCGATGATCATAAGAATTAAAATACCAATATTCATAAAAAAGTCCTCCTTGCTGATGTTCGCCGCCGGGAGATTTCAAAGAACCCAATGTGGCAGCTTTTGTGTAAATATGATATGGAATTTTGCTTCCGGATACATTATATGCATTTTGGCAAGGCAGTGAAAGAGAAGAAAGGGCTTCTTAACACGGTCTGAACAGAATACGTTAATTTCTTAACGGAGTTTTAACAAAAGAAGTACATTTACTTTAAACGGCACAGGTGTTAGAATAAACAATGTATATGGATACTGGGAGGATTGCGGATATAACGCATATAAGAGCAGCATATACGATGAATGAACGTAAAAAATATAAGATGACATAAAGGAGAATATATATGAAATGGAATCAGTTTCGCCTGAAGACGACGACAGAGGCAGAAGATATTGTCAGCAGCATGCTTGCTGATCTTGGAATCGAGGGAGTGCAGATCGAGGACAAGATACCGCTCACCCAGTCTGACAAAGAGCAGATGTTCGTAGACATCCTGCCGGATATACCGGAAGATGATGGATGTGCATATCTGACATTCTATCTGGACGAAGATGTAGACAAACAGGAACTGTTACTGAAAGTCAGACAGGAATTGGAAGAGATGAGAAGCTACCTGAATGTAGGAGAATGTACGATTGAAGAATCACAGACAGAGGATGTAGACTGGGTGAATAACTGGAAACAGTATTTCCATCAGTTCTATATTGATGACATTCTTGTCATTCCTTCATGGGAAAATGTCGAGGCGAAGGACAGTGACAAGATGGTGATCCATATCGATCCGGGTACAGCATTCGGAACCGGTATGCATGAGACAACACAGCTCTGCATCCGTCAGCTTAAGAAATATGTGACAGAGGATACAGAAATCTTAGATGTAGGATGTGGAAGCGGAATCCTTGGAATGCTGGCATTGAAGTTCGGCGCAAAGCATTCCGTAGGAACGGATCTGGATCCGTGTGCGATCGATGCAACATATGAGAATATGGACAATAACGGAATCAGCAGAGATCAGTATGAAGTCATGATCGGTAACATCATTGATGATAAAGCAGTACAGGACAAGGTGGGATATGAAAAATATGATATTGTAGCAGCAAATATCCTGGCAGATGTACTGGTGCCGCTGACACCTGTGATCATTCATCAGATGAAAAAGGGCGGTATCTATATCACGAGTGGAATCATCGAAGACAAAGAAGATGTGGTAGTAGAAGCTGTGAAGGAGGCAGGTCTGGAAGTCCTGGAAGTCAATCACCAGGGTGAGTGGGTATCTGTAACAGCAAGAAAGAATTAGAGGATCTGATATGCAGCATTTTTTTGTATCACCGGAACAGGTGAGGAAAGAAAAAATCTATGTAGAAGGCAGTGACGTCAATCATATGAAGAATGTGCTCCGTATGAAGACCGGCGAGGAACTGACCATTGGGGACGGTGACGGGTGGCTCTATGTGTGTGTGGTGGAATCTTACGAAGAAGACATGGCGGTACTTAAGATTCTGGAGAAAAAGAAGGATGAGAGCGAACTTCCGTCAAAAATCTATCTGTTTCAGGGACTCCCAAAACAGGACAAGATGGAACTGATCGTGCAGAAAGCGGTGGAACTGGGTGTATACCAGGTGATTCCGGTGGCAACGAAGCGTGCAGTAGTAAAGTTGGATGCAAAGAAAGCAAAAAAGAAGGTCGAACGCTGGCAGCAGATCGCAGTCAGTGCGGCAAAGCAGGCAGGAAGAGGCATTATCCCGGCAGTAGGAGAAGTGTGTACCTATGCACAGGCCCTGAAGTGTGCAGAGGAACTGGATGTTGTCCTGATCCCGTATGAACTGGCAGAAGGCATGGAAGAGACGAAGCAGATCATTGCAGAGATCCGGCCGGGGCAGTCGGTTGGCATCTTTATCGGACCGGAAGGCGGCTTTGAGAAAGAAGAAGTAGAACAGGCTGTGAAAGCCGGGGCAGAGCCGCTGACACTTGGAAAGAGAATCCTCCGTACAGAGACGGCCGGACTTACAATGCTTTCGGTTCTGATGTTCCATCTGGAAGGGTAGAGACATAATCTAATACTAAGAATGAAGAGTACAGGAAGTGAAGAAATGAAGGAAGTATATCTGGATAATTCGGCGACCACTATGGCATATCGAAGCGTCGGGGAACTGGTGCAGAAGGTTATGTGTGAAGACTATGGCAATCCGTCTTCCATGCATAACAAGGGTGTGGAAGCAGAAAAATATATAAAAGAAGCAAAAGAGACATTTGCAAGACTATGGAAAGTACAGGAAAAGGAAGTGTATTTTACTTCCGGCGGTACCGAAAGTGACAATATGGCGCTGATCGGTGCAGCAAGGGCGAACAAGCGTGCAGGCAACCACCTGATCACGTCATCTATTGAACATCCGGCGATCATTAATACCATGCGTTTCCTGGAAGAGGAAGAAGGATTCCGTGTAACCTATCTTCCGGTAGATCAATATGGAAGGATCCGTCTGGATGCATTGCAGGAAGCACTGTGTGAAGATACGATTCTGGTATCGATCATGTATGTGAATAATGAGGTGGGTTCTGTCCAGCCGATCCAGGAAGCGGCAAGTATCGTAAAGGCATATAATAAAGATATTTTATTCCATGTCGATGCGGTACAGGGATTTGGAAAATATAAGATTTACCCGAAGAAACTTAAGGTAGATATGTGTTCCGTCAGTGGTCATAAGATCCACGGACCGAAGGGTGTGGGTGCTTTATACATCGGTGAAAATGTAAAGATCCGTCCGATCGTTTATGGAGGCGGCCAGCAGCATGATATGCGTTCCGGAACAGAAAATGTACCGGGAATCGCAGGACTTTCCCTGGCGGCAAAGACGATTTACGACAACCTGGATAAGAAGGTAGAGAAGATGAGGATGCTAAAGCAGCATTTCATCGAAGGCGTGGAAAAGATTGAGAATACGACGATCCACGGATTATATGATGAGACATCGGCACCGCATATTATCAGTGTAGGAATCGCAGGTATCCGGAGTGAAGTATTGCTGCATGCGCTGGAAGATAAGGGAATCTATGTATCATCCGGTTCGGCATGTGCATCCAATCATCCACAGATCAGCGGTGTGTTAAAGGGAATCGGCGCAAGGCAGGAGTTCCTGGATGCGACCCTCAGGTTCAGTATGTCAGAATTTACTACGATGGAAGAGATTGACTATACGCTCGATGCACTATATAATATAGTACCGATGCTTAGAAGATATACCAGACATTAAGTAGATCACGATAAAAGAGAAAGAAATCAGGAAAGGAATCAGAAGATGAGATTTCATACATTTTTATTAAAATATGGAGAGATTGGAATTAAGGGAAAGAACCGTCATCTGTTCGAGGATGCACTGGTACGTCAGGTGCGCTATGCATTAAAGGATGTGGACGGACAGTTTGATGTGCATAAGTCACAGGCGAGAATCTATGTGGACTGTGAAGGAGATTACGATTATGATGAGACGGTAGAACATCTGAAAAAGGTATTTGGTCTGGTCGGAATCTGTCCGGTTGTCCGTATGGAGGATAAAGGATTTGAGGAACTGAAGAAAGACGTTGTGGCATATATGGATGAGATGTATCCGGATAAGAACTTCACATTCAAAGTAGAATCCAGACGTGCAAAGAAGTCGTACCCATTGAATTCTATGGAGATCAGCCGTGACCTTGGAGAGGCTATTTTGTATGCATTTCCGGAGAGCGGAATCAAAGTTGATGTGCATCATCCGGATGTCATGGTCAATGTAGAAGTAAGAAATGAGATTTACGTGTATTCACAGATCATCCCGGGAGCAGGCGGAATGCCGGTTGGAACGAATGGTTCGGCGATGCTGCTGTTATCCGGTGGTATTGACAGCCCGGTTGCGGGATATATGGTATCAAAACGTGGTGTGAGTCTTGAAGCAACTTATTTCCACGCACCGCCGTATACAAGTGAGCGTGCAAAACAGAAAGTTGTGGATCTTGCGAAGAAGGTAGCAAAATATTCCGGACCGATCAAGCTTCACGTAGTTAACTTTACTGACATCCAGCTTTATATCTATGACCAGTGCCCGCACGATGAACTGACGATCATTATGAGAAGATATATGATGCGTATTGCAGAGCATTTTGCAAAAGAAGATGGATGCTTAGGTATGATCACAGGTGAGAGTATCGGACAGGTGGCAAGTCAGACCATGCAGAGCCTTGCGGCAACCAATGATGTATGTACGATGCCGGTTTACCGTCCGCTGATCGGATTTGACAAGCAGGAGATCGTGGATGTATCAGAGAAGATCGATACTTACGAGACATCCATCCAGCCATTCGAAGACTGCTGTACGATCTTCGTGGCAAAACATCCGGTAACAAAGCCGAATATTGATGTGATCCGGCGTTCGGAAGAGAATCTGAATGAGAAGATTGATGAGCTGATGAAGCAGGCGATCGAGACTGTTGAGGTCATTGAAGTAAAATAAAAAAAGAGGGCTGAACCCTTAAACAGGTCAGCCCTTTCTCTAAGTAGATCATTTACTTTTATTACTGATTAGTCACAAAGATATGGTTTTAACATTTCCATAATCTCTTCTACGTTGTCATCAGCGTGGATGTTCAGATCGATCGGTTTAGAAAGATCTAAGCTGAAGATTCCCATGATTGATTTTGCATCAATGACATATCTTCCGGATACAAGATCAAAATCATAATCAAATTTTGTGATGTCATTTACAAATGATTTTACTTTGTCAATTGAATTTAAAGAAATTTTTACTGTTTTCATTGGAATACCCTCCTTGATTCATTTCTTGTTCTATAGATATATTAAGAGTCAGACGAGGAAAAGTCAAGAAACAAATTGCCAAAGAATTCAGAAGATTTTCGTTAGAAGTTACAACAATGTGTAAAAAGAAAGGAACAGATACATGAAGAAAGTAGCATTGCATAATCTCGGGTGCAAAGTGAATGCGTATGAGACGGAAGCCATGCAGGAACTGCTGGAAAAGCACGGATATGAGATCGTGCCGTTTCAGGAAGGTGCAGATGTGTATATCATCAATACCTGTACAGTGACAAATATGGCAGACCGGAAATCCAGACAGATGCTGCACAGGGCAAGAAAGATGAATCCGGATTCGATTGTCGTTGCCTGTGGCTGTTACGTGCAGGCCAGAAAAGATGACATCCCGGATGGAATCGATATTGTCATCGGAAATAACAAGAAGCAGAATATTGTCGAGATCCTGGAAAATTATGAGAAAGAGAAAAATCCGGATGCCCAGGCCGGAACACCGGCAAAACAGGAAAAAGCGGCAGAGACCTATCAGGAGATTCTGGATATCAATCATGAAAAAGCGTATGAAGATCTGCATTTAAGCACGGCAGCAGAGCATACGAGAGCGTATATCAAGGTACAGGATGGATGTAACCAGTTCTGTTCTTACTGTATTATTCCATTTGCAAGAGGAAGAGTAAGAAGCAGAAGCCGTGACAGCGTACTTGAAGAAGTAAAGACATTGGCGGCCAACGGATACAAAGAAGTGGTACTGACGGGAATCCATCTGAGTTCCTATGGAATCGACTGCGATGACAATCTGTTATCCCTGATCCTTGCGATCCACGAAGTAGATGGAATTGAAAGAATCCGCCTCGGATCACTGGAACCAAGAATCATCACGGAGGAATTTGTACAGACGATCGCACAGCTTCCGAAGATGTGTCCGCATTTCCATCTGTCACTGCAGAGCGGATGTAATGCAACACTGAAGCGTATGAACCGCAGATACACTGCAGAAGAGTATTACGAAAAATGCCGGCTGCTCCGTAAGTATTTCCGTAACCCGGCACTTACAACAGATGTGATCGTCGGATTCCCGGGAGAAACGGAAGAAGAATTTGCCGAGTCAAAAGCATTTGTAGATAAAGTGGATTTCTACGAGACACACATTTTCAAATATTCCAGAAGAGAAGGAACGAAGGCCGCAGCAATGAAAGACCAGGTCCCGGATCAGATCAAGGCTGTAAGAAGTGCGGAACTTATAGAACTGAGCCATAGAAAACAGGCCGCATACGAAGAAAGACTGATCGGAACCACGCAGGAAGTTCTGATCGAAGAGAAAATTATACGCAACGGAGAAGAATTACAGATTGGCCACACAAAGGAATATGTGAAAATTGGTGTAAAAAATCCGAATAATCTTATTAATCAGCTTGTAAATGTAGAAATTGAAAACCAATTACAAATATTGCATTGAAATTTAAGATTTAATCATGTAGAATAAAATTGAAATATTTTTGGAGGACGTGATTACATGAAAAATATGACAAATACCCAGTTTTTCCAGGTGGAAAGTGGACCGCAGATCAGTGCAAAAGATATTCTGGAAATCGTATACAAGGCATTGAGTGAAAAGGGATATAATCCGGTAAATCAGATCGTAGGATACATTATGTCCGGCGATCCGACTTATATCACAAGCCATAACGGAGCCAGAAGTCTGATCATGAAGATGGAAAGAGATGAACTGGTAGAAGAGATGCTCAAGACGTATATTGAGCATAATGAGTGGAAATAATGACTATGAGAATCATGGGACTGGACTATGGATCCAAGACGGTAGGTGTTGCTGTCAGTGATCCGTTGGGAATTACTGCTCAGGGAGTGGAGACTATATGCAGAAAGGACGAGAACAAGCTCAGAAAGACCTGTGCGCGTATCGAAGCACTGATCGAAGAGTATCAGGTTACGAAGATTGTCCTCGGACTTCCGAAGCATATGAACAATGATATTGGAGATCGTGCGGAAAAATCAATGGCATTTGGTGAGATGTTAAAAAGACGGACCGGCCTGGAGGTCGTGATGTGGGACGAGCGTCTGACCACGGTAGAAGCTGAACGGACTTTAATAGAGAATAAGGTAAGGCGTGAAGACCGTAAGAAATATATTGATAAGATTGCGGCTGTTTTTATATTGCAGGGATATCTGGATTCACTTGCACACACGCCACTGGATTAAGAGGTAGATTGCAGATGGAAAAGATTAAATTCATGTCCGAAGAGATGAATGAAGAAGTAGATTTTTATGTACTTGAACAGACGAAAGTTGGTGGTGTGTCATATATTCTGGTGACGGATTCGGAAGAAGATGATGCAGAATGTCTGATTCTGAAAGACACATCAGGAGAGAGCCAGTCAGAGAGCGTATACGAGATCGTAGAGGATGATGTAGAGCTTTCTGCTGTTCTGAAAGTATTTGAAGAACTACTTGAAGATGTAGAGATTGAAAGGTAGTTTGGAATGTCTATCAGTAAAGAGAAGTTTAAAGAAATGCTGAGAGAGAAGGGGTTGAAAGTTACCAACCAGCGTATACTGGTACTGGAGGTCCTTGCAGATCACCGCGATAAGCATCTGACTGCAGAAGATATTTATGAATTAGTAAGAGAAGATTATCCGGAGATTGGGCTGGCAACTATATACCGGACAGTGCAGTTGTTACTGGAAATGCAATTGGTGGATCGTATCAGTCTTGATGATGGATGTGCACGTTATGAAATCGGAGAATTCTTTGATGGAGAAGAAAGACATCATCATCACCATCTGATATGCAGAACATGTGGTAAGATTCTTCCGTTTAAGGATGATCTGTTGGAAGATCTGGAAGATAAGATCGAAGATACCACGGGATTTCATGTGTTAGACCACGAATTAAAGTTCTATGGACAGTGCAGGGAGTGCCAAAAAAGAGGCAGAAAAAAGTAGTGCGGTAAACACGTGGAGGTGTAATTTTGAAAAGAGAAAACAATGGAAAAATGCGTATCATTCCACTCGGAGGTCTGGAAAAGATCGGAATGAACATCACAGCTTTTGAGTATGAAGACAGTATTATTGTTGTAGACTGCGGATTATCTTTCCCGGAGGAGGATATGCTCGGAATCGACCTGGTCATTCCGGATGTCACCTACCTGAAAGATAACATTCAGAAAGTAAAAGGATTTGTAATCACCCATGGACATGAGGACCATATCGGTGCACTTCCTTATGTATTAAGAGAACTGAATCTTCCTATCTATGCGACAAAGCTTACGATGGGAATCATTGAGAAAAAGCTGACGGAACACAATCTGCTCCGCAGTACAAGAAGAAAAGTTGTCAGACACGGACAGTCGATCAATCTGGGACAGTTCCGTATCGAATTTATTAAGACAAACCACAGTATTCAGGATGCGGCAGCACTGGCAATCTATTCACCGGCCGGTATTGTTGTGCATACAGGAGACTTTAAAGTAGATTATACACCGGTATATGGTGATGCGATCGATCTGCAGAGATTTGCAGAGATCGGTAAGAAAGGCGTACTGGCACTGATGTCAGACAGTACCAATGCCGAGAGACCAGGATTTACACAGTCAGAGCGTACGGTAGGTATCACATTTGATCATGTTTTTGCAGAGCATAAAGATACCAGAATTATCATTGCAACATTTGCGTCAAATGTAGACCGTGTGCAGCAGATCATCAATACGGCATGTAAATATGACCGTAAGGTGGTCGTAGAGGGACGAAGCATGGTGAATATCATCCAGGTTGCACAGGAACTGGGATATCTCAATGTTCCGGATAAGACATTGATCGAGATCGACCAGCTTAAGAATTATCCGCCGGAGAAGACCGTTCTGATCACAACCGGAAGCCAGGGAGAATCTATGGCAGCTCTGTCGCGTATGGCAGCAGATGTGCATAAGAAAGTAACGATCATGCCTGGTGATACGATCATCTTCAGCTCGAATCCGATCCCTGGAAATGAAAAGTCTGTATCCAAGGTAATCAATGAACTGACAGCTAAGGGAGCGAATGTCATCTTCCAGGATGCACATGTATCCGGTCATGCATGTCAGGAAGAACTGAAACTGATCTATTCTTTGGTAAAACCGAAATATGCGATCCCGGTTCACGGAGAATACCGTCACCTCAAAGCAAATGCGGGAATTGCCAGAATGCTTGGCATTCCGAAAGATAATATTTTCATCCTGAAATCCGGTAATGTTCTGGAAGTCAGTGAGAAGGAAGCAAAAGTAGTAGACAATGTACACACAGGAGAGATTCTGGTAGACGGACTTGGTGTAGGAGATGTAGGAAATATTGTTCTTCGTGACAGACAGCATCTGGCGGAAGACGGTATTATGATCGTTGTACTGACACTGGAAAAAGGAAGCAATCAGCTTCTTGCAGGTCCGGATATTGTATCGCGTGGATTCGTCTATGTAAGAGAGTCCGAAAGCCTGATGGAAGAGGCAAGAAAAGTCCTTACAGATGCAGTGGAGGATTGTCTGACACATCAGCGCAACGCAGACTGGAGTAAGATTAAGCTTGTGATCCGTGATACGATGAACGATTTCATTTGGAAACGTACCAAGAGAAGACCAATGATCCTCCCGATCATTATGGACGTATAAAAAAAGAAAAAATGAGCCGCCACATAGTACGAAACCGGCGCCTTCCGACACAGTGTGTGAGGCTGGTTTTGTACAATGTACGGCTCGTTTCCTTGTAGAATCCTAAGAGAAACTGCAGGAAAGAACAGGTACAAACAGTTAGAACAGAGGTAGAGATACTATGATCGTAGATGAACGTATGGTTACATACATCCGGTCGTTGGAACGTCCGGAGAATCCTGTGATAGAGGTAATCGAACAGGAAGCATTGGAAAACTTCGTACCGATCATCCGCAAAGAAACCCAGAGCTTCTTAAAGGTAATGATGTTAATGAACCGCCCGGCCAGAGTGCTGGAGGTGGGCACAGCAGTCGGATTTTCGGCAATCTTAATGAGTGAATATCTTCCGGAAGGAAGCCGTATCACAACAATAGAAAACTATGAAAAAAGAATCCCGATTGCGCGAAACAACTTTAAGCGTGCGGGGAAAGAAGAACAGATCACGCTGATCGAAGGGGATGCCCTGGAAGTGATGAAGACCCTGGAAGGTCCATATGATTTTATCTTTATGGATGCGGCCAAGGGACAGTATATCCATTATATGCCGGAGGCAGTAAGACTGCTTGCGGATGGAGGTATCCTGATGTCAGACAACGTATTACAGGATGGGGATATCATAGAATCCAGATTTGCGGTAGAGAGGCGGAACCGTACCATCCACAGCCGTATGCGGGATTACCTCTATGAATTAAAGCACAGCAATGTGCTGGAGACATCGATCATCCCGTTGGGTGATGGTGTGGCACTCAGTATCAAGAAGAAAAAAGAGGAGAAGGAGAATCAATAAGATGAGAAACAGACATCCAGAATTACTGATTCCTGCAAGCAGTCTGGAAGTGTTGAAGACTGCGGTTATGTTTGGTGCAGATGCAGTATATATCGGAGGAGAGGCATTTGGACTTCGTGCAAAGGCAAAGAACTTCTCTATGGAAGACATGAAAGAAGGCGTGCAGTTTGCGCATGAGCATGGAGCAAGAGTTCATGTCACTGTAAATATTCTTGCACATAATGATGACCTGGAAGGTGCGGCAGAGTATTTAAAAGAACTAAAAGAGATCGGACCGGATGCGCTGATCATTGCAGATCCGGCAATTTTTATGCTTGCAAAAGAGATTTGCCCGGAGATAGAAAGACATGTCAGCACACAGGCAAATAACACGAACTATGGAACATTCAACTTCTGGTGGAACCTGGGGGCAAAGCGTGTGGTAACAGCCAGAGAACTTTCATTAAAAGAAATCAGGGAGATCCGTGCGCATATCCCGGCAGAGATGGAGATTGAAAGTTTTATCCATGGGGCAATGTGTATTTCTTATTCCGGAAGATGCCTGCTGAGCAATTTCTTTACGGGAAGAGATGCCAATCAGGGTGCCTGTACACATCCGTGCCGTTGGAAATATTCCGTGGTAGAAGAGACAAGACCGGGCGAATATATGCCGGTGTATGAGAATGAAAGAGGAACATACATTTTCAACTCCAAGGATCTGTGTATGATTGAACACATTCCGGAAATGATCGATGCGGGAATTGATAGTTTTAAGATTGAGGGACGTATGAAGACGGCTCTGTATGTGGCAACGGTTGCAAGAACTTACCGCAAGGCGATCGATGATTATCTGGAGGATCCGAAGAAATATGAGGCGAATATGCCTTGGTACAGGGATCAGATTTCGAACTGTACGTATCGTCAGTTTACGACAGGATTTTATTTTGGAAAACCGGGTGACGAGAGCCAGATCTACGATAGTAACACGTATATCAAAGAGTACACTTATCTTGGGATTATCGGCGGGATTAAAGATGGCATGTACCGCATCGAACAGAGAAATAAGTTCTCTGTAGGTGAGACTGTCGAGATTATGAAACCGGACGGACAGAACGTAGAAGTAACGGTGGAAAAGATCATAGATGAGGATGGGCAGGAGCAGGAGAGTGCGCCGCATCCAAAGCAGGTGCTGTATGTGGCATTAAGCGGAGAAGCTTCCGTATATGATATTTTAAGACGCCAGGAAGGTGTAACGGAATAGGGCAGACAAGTAACAGAGAAAGCAGTGATTCAGTGCAAAAATGGAAAAGCACAGAATCACTGCTTTTTGCATAGAATATAATAAATCTGCCTAAGAGGTGCTTTGTCTTGAAGTCATTTCCCCAACCATTGACGGCAGCGGAAGAAAAGTACTATATGCAGAAATATACAGAGGGTGATCTGGAAGCAAAGCACATTCTAATAGAACGGAATCTGCGTCTGGTTGCACATATCGTGAAAAAGTACCAGCCGCCTCCGGAAGAGATGGAAGACCTTCTGTCGATCGGAACCATCGGGCTTATGAAGGCTGTTGTAACGTTTGATCCGGATAAGAGCGCAAGGCTTGCATCGTATGCAGCAAGGTGCATCGAAAATGAAGTATTGATGTACTTGAGAGGTAAGAAAAAAAGTTCAAAAGAAGTATCTTTGTATGAACCGATCGGAACGGATCGGGAAGGCAATGAGATACAATTATTTGATGTGATTGAGATGAATGAAGAAGATGTCTACCGAAGACTGGAACGTAAGGAAGACGTGATCCGTCTGTATCAGCAGGTGGAATCGGTATTGTCTCAGAGAGAACGAATGGTACTGAAGCTGCGGTACGGCCTGTATAATGAAGAGGAATATACACAGCGGGAAATTGCAGCAATGCTCGGCATTTCCAGATCGTATGTATCAAGAATTGAGAAGAGTGCGATTGAAAAATTAAGAAACTTTTTCACTTCTTAGAAAAGTCTTTAAAAAATCTTTAGAATTCTATATCCGTTATTTTAAGAATCAAAGTCTATACTTAACACCATAAGAAAGAGGCATGCAAAATGGTATGTGAGAAAGGGTGGCAGTTATGAAAGTACTGGTGTTAAGTGGTAGATTTGGAATGGGACATGAGATGGCAGCCAATGCGATCTGCGAACAGTTCCGGAAAATAGATGAACAGGCAGAAATTGAAAAAAAAGATCTTCTGGAAGAGTTATATCCACATATCAGTAAATTCATTTTCGGTGGATTCCGCATGATGGTAGAGCACTGTTACGGGATTTATAATTTTATCTACAAAATGTCCGGAAGGATGAAGGTAGAAATACAGCCAAGGGGAAAGGCACTCTATAAAAGGTTAAAGAAGATCATGGATGGAGAACAACCAGATGTGATCGTCTGTACACATCCGATGTGTGTAAAAGCAATTGCATCCTATAAAGAAAAGACAGGGCTTAAAACACCACTTGTGACCTGCATCACAGATATCAGTATGCATCCGGAGTGGACAGCACCACAGACAGACATCTATCTTGTTCCGACACAGGAGATCAAAAGGCATCTGATGAAGGAGGGGACCAGGGCGGAAGATATTCTTGTGACAGGAATTCCGGTTCGCCAGCAGTTCCTGGATGCAGATTACCGTCAGAAACGGGAAAGAAACAGAACACGCAGGGTGCTCATTATGGGAGGCGGACTTGGGCTGATGCCGGATCTGAAAGAATTGCTTGAAAAATTACATAGCATGCAAGGTGTTGAGAGCGTAGTCATTACCGGAAAAAATCATAAGATGTATGAGGAATGGGTGAACCGCTATGAGGATGTGGAAGTACTTGGATACACGGAAAATATCAGCAGATATATGCGTGGGGCAGACCTTGTGATTACAAAAGCAGGTGGAATTACGTTGTTTGAAATTCTGCACAGTCAGGTTCCGCTATTTGTCATCCACCCGTTTCTGGAGCAGGAGATGAATAATGCAAGGTATGCGGCAGAAAAAGGATTTGCCAAAGTCATATGGGGCAGACGTGAAGACTATATTCCGGAACTGGAAAAGCTGTTAAGTGATGAAAAAATGATGGAAGAAATGACCGGAAATGTAAGGCGTGCCTGTAAAGAGATGATAGAAGTATCACTGGATGAGGCAGTAGGGATCATGGAAGAAAGGATGACGGCATAATGAATATACCAAAGACTGCAAAGCTGGGACTGGCCTGTGTCGCAGCACTGAGTTATAGTGTGATTCCGACGTATTTGCTGAAATACCGTTGGATTTTCAGAAGCAGACAGAGGGCATCCCGGGAAGAGAAGGTTTTGTACCTGACATTTGATGACGGTCCGGATACAGTATATACGAATATATTACTCGATTTTCTGGAGAAGGAACAGATTCCGGCAGCATTTTTCATGGTCGCAGGATCTGCTCGGAAGCATCCCGGGATCGTGGAACGGATGAGAAAGAGCGGATACCAGGTCGGAATACATTCGTTGAGCCACGAAAGTGCGATGCTTTCCGGACCGGGAAGAACTGGCCGGGATGTGAAAGAATCGAAAAAGATTATGGAGAAGATGGATATTGCAGTGAAATGGTACAGACCACCGTGGGGACATCTGAACCTGGCAAGTCTGTTCTGGATACGGAAGCTGCATCTGAATCTGGTATTCTGGGATGTGATGGCACAGGACTGGTCAGCGAAAGAGACTCCGGACAGTATCTGCAATAAGATATTAAGAAGAGTCTTTCCGGGTGCGGTTATCTGTCTGCATGACGGCAGAGGGGAGAACGGAGCACCGGGAAGAACGATAGAAGCATTGAAAAAAGCAATCCCATTGTTGAAAGCGCAGGGGTATGAATTCAGAAGGATAGAAGAAAAATATGGAACAGCAGGTGAGTCAGAGATCGATTAAAAAGTATATGGTTTTATTTCCGGTTTTAGCACTGTTGGTATGTTTCGTTATTTTGAAGGGTGCAGATATGGAAGCTGTGTGGAATGCCATGAAAAGTGCGAAGCCGCAATGGATGGCAGCAGGGCTTATACTGGCGGCGGTATTCAATATCGCGGAAGCGATCAATCTGAGGAGCGTATTGAATTCATTTGGATATCAGGTAAGTTTCAGACAGGGTATGAAATATGCTTATACCGGCTATTTTTTCAGTTCGATCACCCCATCTGCAACAGGCGGACAGCCGGTACAGTTATATGTGATGAATAAGGATAATATCCATGTGGCACATGGAACGATGGCTCTTCTGACAGAACTCACCAGTTTTCAGATTGCAGCATTTCTGATGGAAAATGTAGCAACGTTCTGGATACTGACGGGAAGGATACGTCTGAATAAGATGATGCTGGCATTGGCGGCTCTCGGGTATCTGATGAATCTGATTTTTATAGCAGCACTGGTGGTCATAATGTTATCCGAAGGTCTGAAAAAGAAGATTGTAAATGGAATACGTTTCCTGATCATGAAACTCCCGTTTGGGAATAAGAAGAGATTGGGCGCTAAGATGGACGAGATTGTTCGTGATTTTGAAGATTGTAAATTGTTTTTTAAAAGAGATCCGGTACTTGCGTTAAAAGTGACAACAGTCAGTCTGATCCAGATCATCTGCTGGTTCAGTGTTCCATGGGCAGTGTATCATGCAATGGGAGAGTCCGGCAGTTCTTATGGAAGTATGTTTCTGCATCAGATCATTTTGTATATGACTACAGCACTTCTTCCGTTCCCGGGAGCTGAGGGAATTAGTGAATTCTCATTCGTAAAGTTGTTTGCAGGTATCTTTACTTCTGTTCCGGTGGCAGCGGCAGTACTGGTGAATCGGGGGATCAGCTTTTATTTTTTGCTGATATTAAGTGGAATCTTTAGCATCGTGCTTGGACGCATGGATAGAAAATCAAAAAGTAAAATGAAAGTGAAATTAGAAAAATATTGACACGGCGGAAAGAATAGGCTATGATGATTGCACATTTAACGAAGATGAGTGATCAAGTACAGACTATTCTTTTTCGTTTTCTAAATCTGGACCGCCAGTGGCGGATTCTGTAGATGACCGAATCGGTCAAGTTATCAACTATATCAAAACAATTTTATATGAGTGCCGGACAAATAAGGCAGAAAAGATGCTTATATAAGGACAGGTTCTGCATGGTCTGGTATGGAAAGGAGTGTGCAGATGGCATTTTGTACAGTTTTATCTGCTTCAGTTCAGGGACTGGGGGTAGAGATGATCCGTGTGGAAGCGGATGTAAGTAACGGACTTCCGATGTTCCATATGGTGGGATATCTGTCTTCGGAAGTGAAAGAGGCATCAGAACGGGTGAGAACAGCAATCCGCAATTCGGGGATGAAACTTCCGGCAAAGAAAATCATTGTCAATCTTGCGCCGGCAACTGTCCGGAAAAAAGGGGCATCGTTTGATCTGCCGATTGCTCTGGCGGTGCTGGCAGCTATGGGGTATATACCGGAAGAAGCAATGGAACGGGTGATCGTAACAGGGGAATTGAGTCTGGAGGGGAAAATAAGAGGTGTACCGGGAGTTCTGCCGATGGTGATAGAGGCGAAAGAACAAGGATGTAAAAGCTTTATCCTGCCCGGAGAGAATGAGACAGAAGGAAGACTCGTAAAAGGAATCGAGATTCTACCGGCAGATAATCTGGAGGAACTCTGTGCGTATCTGAACGGAGCTGCGCGTTCGGAAAAGTCTAAAAGGGAGAAAAAAGAAAATGAAAAAAACAAACAACATAGAACCAGAGAAGATTTTGCGGATATCTGCGGACAGAAAGCGGTGAAACGTGCAGCAGAAATTGCAGTGGCAGGAGGGCACAATCTGTTAATGGCTGGATCACCTGGATCCGGAAAAACGATGATCGCAAAGCGGATCGCAACCATTTTACCGGAACTGTCATGGGAAGAAAGTCTGGAAATTACGAAGATCTACAGTGTATTGGGGCTGGTGGATCAGGAATACCCGCTGATCACACAGCGTCCGTTTCGTAATGTTCATCATACAATCACCAGAACAGCGCTGACAGGGGGCGGCAGAATACCGATGCCCGGGGAGATCAGTATGGCACACGGAGGTGTGCTGTTTCTTGATGAACTTGCGGAATTTCCAAGAAATGTTCTGGAAGTACTAAGACAGCCATTGGAAGAACATCAGATTCATATTGCGAGAAATTATGGAAATTTTACATTTCCGGCGGAATTCATGCTGGTGGCAGCAATGAATCCGTGTCCATGCGGAAACTATCCGGATGTGCAGAAATGTTCCTGCACACCCGGGCAGATTCAGAAATACCTTGGCAAGATCAGCCAGCCGTTCCTGGATCGTATGGATATCTGCATAGAGACTCCGAAAGTTGTATACCGGGATCTGGACGGAGAACGGAAAGATCTGGAAGGGGAAGAGACATCTGAGACGATACGCCGCAGAGTGACGGATGCAAGGAATATACAGAGGGAAAGATATAAAGGAACAGATATCAGGACAAATGCAGTATTAGGACCGCAGGAGATCGGACATTACGTAGAACTGGGAGAGCGCGAAAGAAAGATGATGGAGCTTGCATTTGAAAGAATCGGGCTTACAGCAAGGACCTATCATAAGATCCTGCGTGTGGCAAGGACAATTGCAGATTTGGATTACAGTGAGAAGGTAAAGGAGAAACATTTAAAAGAAGCTATTGCTTACCGGTCACTGGATAAGAAGTATTGGGGACGTTAGGAGGATGTGAATGATATATGAATACTGGCTGGCAGGGATAGAAGGCATTTCGAATCTGAAAAAAAGAAAATTAAGAGAGGTATATGGAAATGGAAAAGCAATATATTATATAGAAGAAACTAATTTGAAGAAACATACATTTCTGAATGAGAAGGATATAGAGAGACTGAAAAAAGCAAAGAAAACAGTTAATCTCGAAATGCAATGGGAAAAATCCGTGAAAAAGAAGATAAAATTTGTGCCGTATTTTTCGGATGATTATCCGAAAAAAATGAAAGTGATCACAGATCCCCCGTACGCCTTGTACGTACTTGGATCGCTGCCGGATGAAAATGTGAAAAGCGCAGCAATCGTAGGGGCCAGGAATTGTACTTCATATGGAGAACAAATGGCATTGCAGTATGGGAAATGTCTTGGGCATGCGGGAGTACAGGTGATAAGCGGTATGGCGAGAGGAATCGACGGAGCAGGGCAGAGAGGTGCTTTGAACGGAGACGGAACAACGTTTGCTGTTCTGGGATGTGGAGTGGATGTGTGTTATCCAAGAGAAAATATAGGATTATATATGGACATTCAAAAAAAAGGCGGAATCATATCGGAATTTCCACCCGGAACCGAACCACTTGCAAGAAATTTTCCGATGCGGAACCGGATTATCAGTGGACTGGCGGAATGGATACTGGTGATAGAGGCAAAAGAAAAGAGCGGATCTTTGATCACTGCAGATTTTGCACTGGATCAGGGGAAGGATGTCTATGCACTTCCGGGACCGGTGACAAGTGCGTTGAGTCAGGGATGTCACAGACTGATCCGGCAGGGAGCGGGAATACTGATCACACCGGAAGAACTGATGGATGAATGGAATCTGAATCGGATGCAAATTGGACAAAAAAATAACAAAAATGAAAAAATGCTTGAAAGTCCTGAGCGTATGGTGTATAGTTGTCTCGATTTGTTCCCGAAAGGAATCGATGAACTGATGAAAGAAACAGAACTTTCTATTTCAGAATTGATGGAAAGACTGATTACTTTGGAATTGAAAGGATACGCAGAAGAAGTATCCAGAAATTATTATATAAGGCTGTTGTAAGAACGGTCGGTATTATGGAGGAAATTATGGCACGCTATCTGGTAATCGTGGAGTCACCTGCAAAGGTGAAGACCATTAAGAAGTTCTTAGGAAGTAATTATGTAGTGACCGCATCGAACGGTCATGTGAGAGATATGCCCAAAAGCCAGATGGGTATCGATATTGAAAATGATTACGAACCAAAGTATATAACGATCAGAGGAAAGGGAGAGATTCTTGCGAAGCTTCGTAAGGAAGTCAAAAAGGCGGACAAGATATATCTTGCAACTGACCCGGACCGGGAGGGAGAAGCAATATCCTGGCATCTGAGTAAAGCTTTGAAATTAGAAGATAAGAAAGTTTATCGAATCAGTTTTAATGAGATTACTAAGAATGCAGTAAAAGCGTCGCTTAAGAATCCAAGAGAAATCGATATGGATCTGGTGGATGCGCAGCAGGCACGCCGTGTACTGGACAGAATTGTAGGTTACAAGATCAGTCCGCTCCTGTGGGCAAAGGTTAAGAGAGGATTAAGTGCCGGACGTGTACAGTCGGTTGCATTGCGTATTATCGCAGACAGAGAAGAAGAGATCAATGCTTTTATTCCGGAAGAATACTGGACACTGGATGCGGATCTGAAGGTCAAAGGAGAAAGAAAACTTCTGACTGCTAAGTTCTATGGTACAGAAAAGAATAAGATGACAATCTCATCCAGGGAAGAACTGGACGCGATCATGAAAGAAGTAGAAAATGCGGAGTATTCTGTTGCCGATATAAAAAAAGGAGAACGTACCAAGAAGGCACCGGTACCGTTTACAACCAGTACGTTGCAGCAGGAAGCATCCAAGGCATTGAATTTTGCAACAGCCAAGACCATGCGTATTGCCCAGCAGTTATATGAGGGTGTGGATATCAAAGGCAGTGGTACTGTGGGATTGATCACATACCTGCGTACGGATTCTACCCGTATCTCAGAGGAAGCGGATGCAACAGTAAGAGAATATATCAGGGAAGGCTTCGGTGAAGAGTATGTTGCCGACGGAGACGTTAAGAAATCTTCAGACAAGAAGATCATTCAGGATGCACATGAGGCGATCCGTCCGACAGATGTAACCAGAACACCGGCAGCAGTGAAAGAATTCTTAAGCCGTGACCAGTTCCGTCTGTACCAGCTTGTATGGAAACGTTTTATTGCCAGCAGAATGCAGCCGGCCAGATACGAGACGACTTCTGTAAAGATTGCCGCAGGACAGTATCGTTTTACAGTCGCTGCATCCAAGATTGTTTTTGAAGGGTTCCGCAGTGTATATACGGAAGCCGGTGAGACAAAAGAAGAGAACAATGTGCTGTTAAAAGGGCTGGATATGGATTCTGTCCTTACGAAAGAAAGTCTGAACAGTAAGCAGCATTTTACACAACCACCGGCACATTATACAGAGGCAACATTGGTTAAGACACTGGAAGAACTTGGAATCGGGCGTCCAAGTACATATGCGCCGACAATTTCTACGATCATTGCAAGACGCTATGTGGCAAAAGAGAATAAGAATCTGTATCTGACGGAAATCGGAGAAGTAGTGAATAATATTATGAAACAGTCCTTCCCGAGTATTGTGGATGTGAACTTTACGGCAAATATGGAGAGCCTTCTGGATGGCGTTGCGGAAGGAAAAGTCAGATGGAAGACAATCATCGAGAATTTTTATCCGGATCTGGAGGCAGCAGTGGAAAAAGCCGAGACAGAACTGGAACAGGTGAAGATTGAAGATGAAGTGACAGATGTGATCTGTGAGGAGTGCGGCCGCAATATGGTTGTCAAATACGGCCCGCATGGAAAATTCCTTGCATGCCCGGGATTCCCTGACTGCCGTAACACGAAACCATATCTGGAAAAGATAGGTGTACCATGCCCTGTCTGTGGTAAAGATGTGGTAATCCGGAAGACGAAAAAGGGAAGACGATATTACGGCTGCGAGGATAACCCAGAATGTGAATTTATGTCATGGCAGAAGCCATCGACAAAAAAATGTCCGAGATGTGGTAAATACATGCTGGAAAAAGGAAATAAACTGGTTTGCAGCGATGAACAGTGCGGATATGTAGAAAATATTGAAAATAATAAGGATAATTAATGATATTCGTTGAATATTTCAGAATTGTATGATAATATACATTCATAAGGATGGAGGAATGTAAATGGGCGTACAATTGTTGGATAAAACCAGAAAAATCAACAAATTACTGCATAACAATAGTTCGAGTAAAGTTGTCTTCAATGATATCTGCGAAGTCCTTACAGAAATTTTAAATTCGAACGTATTAGTGATCAGTAAAAAAGGAAAAGTGCTTGGCGGAAGCAAATGCGAAGGTGTGCCTTACATTACCGAATTGATCGAGAGAGAAATCGGAAAACATGTAGATGATATGCTGAATGAGCGGCTGCTTAGTATCTTATCAACAAAAGAAAATGTAAATCTTCAGACATTGGGATTTTCCGAAGAAGCTGTCAAAGGTTATCAGGCGATTATTACGCCAATTGACATTGCAGGGGAAAGACTCGGGACACTGTTTATCTATAAAAAAGATAAAGTGTATGAGATTGATGACATCATTTTGAGTGAATACGGAACAACGGTTGTTGGTCTTGAGATGTTAAGATCTGTGAATGAAGAAAGTGCAGAAGAAACCAGAAAAGAGCATATTGTACAATCGGCAATCAGTACATTGTCGTATTCGGAATTAGAAGCAATCATTCATATATTTGATGAGTTGGATGGTGCGGAAGGAATTCTGGTCGCAAGTAAGATTGCAGACCGTGTCGGAATTACCAGATCGGTAATTGTCAATGCCCTGAGAAAATTCGAAAGTGCGGGTGTGATTGAATCCCGTTCTTCCGGCATGAAAGGAACGTATATTAAAGTAATCAATGATTATGTATTTACGGAACTTGACCGCATTAAAGCAGAACGTACAAAATAATAAGAACTATAAAGGGTATCGGGCAACTGATACCCTTTTCACAGTATAAAGGAGGATGCGGATAGTGAAATATGGAGGATGTACGGCAAAACTCAGAATGGACCGCGTAATTCTGGAAGACAGTTTTTTTGATGAAACGGAATATTTATGCAAGATCATAGCATATGATGAAGAGGAGGAGACGTTGTATCTGGTATCGGAAGAGGCGGAACTCACCTTTTATTCTTTGGATGGAATCTATGAGTGCAGCATAGAGGATCCGAAAGATCCTGTGGTCTGCAAAGGAATATTAAAAGAACGTTACTGGAACAAGGCAGGCAGGGTTATGAAATTTAAAATTCAAAATGGATTTTATAAAAAAGTTCTAAACTAAATAGAAAGTGTGTTGACAAACCAAAAGGAGAGTGCTATTTTATATCTAGAATCTTTCAGCACTCTCTTTTGTTGAGTGCTAATAATACAGAAATAATTAAGGAGGAATAGATATGAAGTTAGTACCATTAGGTGACAGAGTTGTATTAAAACAGTGTGTAGCAGAGGAGACTACAAAGTCGGGAATCGTGATTCCTGGACAGTCTAAGGAAAAACCGCAGCAGGCAGAGGTTATTGCTGTAGGACCAGGTGGAATGGTGAATGGTAAAGAAGTTGAGATGCATGTTACAACAGGACAGCAGGTAATTTATTCCAAATATGCAGGAACGAATGTTGAGATTGATGACGAGGAATATATCATTGTAAAACAGGATGATATTCTGGCCATCTGCGAGTAATTGTACAATTAATTCATATATTTCAGGAGGTAGATACCAATGGCAAAAGAAATTAAATATGGTGCAGAAGCAAGAAGAGCGCTGGAAGCTGGTGTTAATCAGCTCGCTGATACAGTAAGAGTAACAATCGGACCAAAAGGACGCAATGTCGTTCTGGATAAATCTTTTGGAGCACCACTGATCACAAATGACGGTGTAACAATTGCAAAAGAGATTGAACTGGAAGACAGATTTGAAAATATGGGAGCACAACTGATCAAAGAAGTTGCTTCTAAGACAAATGATGTAGCAGGAGACGGTACTACAACAGCAACTGTACTTGCACAGGCAATGGTTCATGAAGGTATGAAGAACCTGGAAGCAGGAGCGAATCCGATCATTCTCCGTAAAGGAATGAAGAAAGCAACAGATGTGGCAGTAGAAGCCATTGCGAAGATGTCAAGCAAAGTAAAAGACAAAGATCAGATTGCAAAAGTGGCAGCAATTTCTGCAGGTGATGCTGAAGTTGGACAGATGGTGGCAGATGCTATGGAGAAAGTATCTAATGACGGAGTTATTACGATCGAAGAGTCTAAGACTATGAAGACGGAGCTGGATCTTGTAGAAGGTATGCAGTTTGACCGTGGATATGTATCTGCATATATGGCTACAGATATGGATAAGATGGAAGCAAATCTGGATGATCCATATATTCTGATCACAGATAAGAAGATTTCTAATATTCAGGAAATCCTTCCGCTTCTGGAGCAGATTGTTCAGGCTGGAGCAAGACTTCTTATTATCGCAGAAGATATTGAGGGAGAGGCACTTACAACTCTGATCGTTAATAAACTGCGTGGAACATTCAATGTTGTAGCTGTAAAAGCACCTGGATACGGTGACAGAAGAAAAGAAATGTTAAAAGACATTGCTACACTGACAGGTGGTCAGGTTATTTCTGAGGAACTCGGTATGGAACTGAAAGATACAACCATGGATCAGCTTGGACGTGCAAAATCTGTAAAGGTACAGAAAGAAAATACAGTAATTGTTGATGGTATGGGAGATAAGAATGCAATCGCAGACCGCGTTGCCCAGATCAAGGCACAGATCGAAGAGACAACATCTGACTTTGACAGAGAAAAACTTCAGGAAAGACTTGCAAAACTTGCAGGCGGCGTAGCTGTTATCCGTGTCGGAGCAGCAACGGAGACAGAGATGAAAGAAGCAAAACTTCGTATGGAAGATGCCTTGAACGCCACAAGAGCAGCAGTAGAGGAAGGTATCATTTCCGGTGGTGGATCTGCATACATTCATGCGTCCAAAGCAGTTGCTGAAGCGATTGACGGACTGGAAGGTGACGAGAAAACAGGTGCAAAGGTTGTCCTGAAAGCTTTGGAAGCACCACTGTTCCATATCTCAGCCAATGCAGGACTGGAAGGTGCTGTTATCATTAACAAGGTAAGAGAATCAGAAGTAGGAACCGGATTTGATGCTCTGACAGAACAGTACGTAGATATGGTGGAAAACGGAATTCTGGATCCTGCTAAGGTTACAAGAAGTGCACTGCAGAACGCAACATCTGTTGCTTCTACACTTCTCACAACAGAATCTGTTGTAGCAGATATCAAAGAAGATGCACCGGCTGTACCGGCAGGAAATCCGGGTATGGGTATGATGTAACAGAATATTAAATTTTTGAGAACTCCTCGTCAGAGGAGTTTTCTTTTTTGCTTCAGGTGTGCTACAATAGACATAGCTTAAAGCAGACTTGGAGGAAAGAAAAAATGGATGATTTTTACACAGAGCAGCTGATAAAAAAACAGGCGGACTCAAAGGATACACTTAAGAAAGCGGGGCTGATCGTATTGACGGTTTTGTCAGTGCTTTTGGTTTTTGCAATACCGGTGGGGATTATTTTTCCAGTTGTAATGATCGTGGTTGATGTGCTGGTATTCAGCAATATGAATGTGGAGTATGAGTATGTATTTGTGAATGGAGATCTTGATATAGACAAGATCATGAACAAATCCAGAAGAAAAAGAATGTTTTCTGTAGATGCAGATCAGATGGAACTTCTTGCACCGGTAGGAGCTGTAGAATTAATGCAGTATAAGAAGGTCAGGACATATGATTATACATCAGGAAAAAATCATGCAGAAATCTATGCATTGATTGCTTCGAACAAAGGAGAACTGTGTAAAGTTTTGTTTGAGCCAAATGAGACGATCATAGAAGGATTCTTTGTAAAAGCACCAAGAAAAGTAATCAGAAAATAATACGTAAAATGTAAAAAAGATTGTATTAAAATAAAAACATGTTAAAAGCTGTTGACAAATATGGGTATGATTCGCTAAGATAGCTGTTAAATATGAATATGCAAAAGAAAGAGAGGAAGAAATCATGGGAAAGATAATTGGAGAAGGTATTACATTTGATGATGTGCTTTTAGTTCCATCGTACTCAGAAGTAATTCCGAACCAGGTGGATTTATCTACTTACCTGACTAAGAAAATTAAGTTAAATATTCCGATGATGAGTGCCGGAATGGATACTGTTACCGAGCACCGTATGGCAATTGCAATGGCCAGACAGGGGGGGATCGGAATTATCCATAAAAATATGTCTATTGAACAGCAGGCTGAGGAAGTGGATAAGGTAAAACGTTCAGAAAACGGTGTTATTACAGATCCATTTTATTTATCACCGGATAATACACTGGAAGATGCCAACAATCTGATGGCAAAGTTCAGAATCTCAGGTGTGCCGATCACAGAGGGAAAAAAATTAGTTGGTATTATCACAAACCGTGATTTGAAATTTGAAGAAGACTTTTCAAAGAAAATCAGAGAGTCAATGACTTCGGAAGGGTTGATCACAGCACCGGAAGGAATTACTCTGGAAGAAGCAAAGAAGATTCTTGCAAAAGCCAGAAAGGAAAAACTTCCGATCGTAGATAAAGACTTCAACCTGAAAGGTTTGATCACAATTAAGGATATTGAAAAACAGATTAAATATCCATTATCTGCAAAAGATGCGCAGGGACGTCTGCTTTGCGGAGCTGCAATCGGAATTACAGCAAACTGTCTTGAGAGAGCAAAGGCTCTGGTAGATGCAAAGGTTGATGTGGTTGTTTTGGATTCAGCACACGGACATTCAGCAAATGTTATTCATACAGTTGATATGATTAAGAGCAAATTCCCGGATCTGCAGGTAATTGCAGGTAACGTTGCTACCGGAGCTGCAACAGAAGATCTGATCAAAGCCGGTGTTGATGCGGTAAAAGTTGGAATCGGACCTGGATCGATCTGTACAACACGTATCATTGCAGGTATTGGTGTTCCTCAGATCACAGCAGTTATGGACTGCTATGAAGCGGCAGACAAATATGGAATTCCGATCATTGCGGATGGAGGAATAAAGTACTCCGGAGATATGACAAAAGCAATCGCAGCCGGAGCGAATGTATGTATGATGGGAAGTATCTTTGCAGGATGTGATGAGAGTCCTGGAACATTCGAATTATTCCAGGGTAGAAAATATAAAGTATACCGTGGTATGGGATCTATCTCAGCAATGGAGAACGGAAGTAAAGATCGTTACTTCCAGACAGATGCGAAAAAACTGGTTCCGGAAGGTGTCGAAGGACGTGTTGCTTACAAAGGAAGCGTGGAAGATACTGTATTCCAGTTAATGGGTGGTCTTCGTTCAGGTATGGGATATTGCGGAGCACCAACAATTGAGGATTTGAAACAGACAGGAAAATTCGTGAAGATTTCTTCGGCTTCATTAAAAGAAAGTCATCCTCATGATATTCATATTACAAAAGAAGCACCAAACTACAGTGTAGACGAATAAAAAAGATTCGGGCGTCGTGAAAACGGCGCCTTTTTGTATTATATGTGTCTGGCAAAGAGAGAGTTTAAATGAATAATATCAGAAAAAATATCCTGAAAATTCTTCATATCATGGTTTTCAGAGATGAATATATAGAGTATAATAAGATTTAGGTAGTCTGCTTGGTATATAAATGCACATAATAAATACACAAGTAATATTAAAAAAAATAAAGTAAAAGGGAGATGCCTGGATATGAAAAAAGAATTTGGAACAACGAGAAACGGGGAAACAGCAAGCTGTTATATATTGAAAAACAGCAAAGGAATGAAAGCAGTTGTATCTGATTTTGGAGCTGCTTTACTGAAGCTTTACGTACCGGATAAGAATGGAAAGTCTCAGGATGTCGTATTGGGCTACGAGACACTTGAGGATTATGAAAATGGTGGAGATTCTGTAGGAGCGACTGTCGGACGTGTGGCAAACCGTATTGGAACTGGTGCATTCGAACTGAACGGCAAGAAATATGAGCTTACGAAGAATGATAACGGGGAAAATACACTTCATGGAGGAACAGATTTCTATAATAAAAGAATGTGGAGTGTAAAAGAGGAGGATGATACACATGTAGTATTTATGCTTGTCAGTCCGGACGGGGATCAGGGATTCCCGGGAGAAGTAAAGATAGAAGTATCCTATACAGTTACGGAAGAAAATGAATTAAAGATTCATTATTATGCAATTCCTGATCAGGATACCCTTTTGAACATGACGAATCACAGCTATTTCAACCTGGCAGGACATGCATCCGGAACCGCATGTAATGCAAAAGTGTGGTTGGATGCAGATGCATTTACAGAGACGGATGCTGAACTGATTCCAACAGGAACGGTAATTCCTGTAGAGGGCACACCAATGGATTTCCGTGAAGGAAAAAAGGTTGCAAAAGAGATCGGAGCAGATTATAAACCATTGAAACTGGCAGGCGGCTATGATCATAACTGGGTATTAAACGGGTCGGGATTCAGAAAAGTGGCATCAGCCGAATCGGAAGAGACAGGTATTAAGATGGAAGTATATACAGACCTTCCGGGTATACAGTTCTATTCCGGCAATTTCCTGGCAGGAGCTAAGGGAAAGCAAGGAGCTGTCTATGGAAAGGGTTGTGGTATATGCTTTGAAACGCAGTATTTCCCGGATGCAATTCATAAAGATAATTTTGAATCTCCGATTACAAAAGCCGGAGAAGTATATGATACAACAACAACGTATAGGTTTTGCTAATTTTCATAAAAACATAAGAATCTCTTTCGGGTACATTAAAAAATGAATGATAAAATAGATAAAAGTGTACTATATAAGGATAGATAAAAAAGAGAGAAAAGATGAAAAAAACGAGAAGCCATTCTAAAAAAGGTCTGATCATTCTTATTATAATAACAGTTGTACTGTGTGCGGTGACGGTTTTAAAAAAGCAGGAGCAGCCGGAAGAATATACGGAAAATAAAAGTGATTACATAGATTCTGTAAGACCGGATATAGACGTAGAACTGCTGACGCCGAATGAGTATTCCAGAGCGGGAATCGCAACAAATAAGATTACAGGAATTGTGATTCATTATACAGCAAATCCAGGTGCTTCGGCTATGAATAACCGGGATTATTTCGAAGGATTGAAGGACAGTCACATTACGAAAGCAAGCAGTAATTTTGTTGTGGGTCTGGAAGGTGAGATTGTTCAATGCGTACCAACATGGGAGATGGCGTATGCCTCAAACAGCAGGAATATTGATACAGTGTCGATAGAATGCTGTCATCCGGACGAAACGGGAAAATTCAATCAAAAGACGTATCAGTCTATGGTAGATCTTTGCGCATGGTTGTGTCTGAAGTTCGATCTGAATGAAAATGATGTTATACGTCATTATGATGTGACTGGAAAGATTTGCCCCAAATATTTTGTAGAACATGAAGATGCATGGAAACAGTTCAAGGGTGATGTGGGAGTAAAGCTGGAAAAATTAAAGGAATATCAATAAATCTCCTTAGTTTTATCACAGATTAAACACAATTACGCTGTACACTACCAATATAAGATATGAAAGGGGCAATAAGATATGGAAAATCAATATAATTATTATACAACCGATCAGAATATGAATACGGGAAATTATGGCGGCGGTGGGGAACCGGGAAAAGAACCGCAGAAAAAAAGAGGAAAAGGCGCAGCGAGATGGGCAAAGGTGGTCTGTGCAGGACTGGTATTTGGAGTGGTTGCAAGTGCTGCATTTCAGACGAGTAATATTGTGGCAGGAAAAGTTCTTGGTACAACACAGACAACGAATAAAACAGCTAAGACAACAACGACCAGCAATGCAAAACTGACAACTTCAACCAACAGCTCAATAGGAACCACAAATGTAACAGAGGTAACTAAAAATGCGATGCCGTCAATTGTGTCCATTACAAACATGAGTGTACAGGAAGTGCAGAATTTCTTCGGTGGTACACAGAAACAGGAAAGTGAAAGTGCCGGTTCTGGAATTATTATTGGACAGAACGATTCAGAACTTCTGATTGCAACCAATAACCATGTAGTAGAAGGAAGCAGTACACTGACAGTTACCTTTATAGATGGGAAAAGCGTGAAAGCTGACATCAAAGGTACGGATTCAGACAAGGATCTTGCAGTTGTGGCAGTTCCGTTAAGCGAGATCAAGGATTCTACGATGGATAAAATTGCGGTGGCAACACTGGGAAATTCAGATCAGACACAGGTAGGAGATCAGGTAATTGCGATCGGAAATGCTCTCGGATACGGACAGTCAGTAACGACAGGTATTGTATCTGCAAAAGACCGCACAATGGATAGTTACGATGGAAAACTTCTTCAGACAGATGCGGCTATCAATCCGGGAAACAGCGGAGGTGCTCTTCTGAATGCAAATGGAGAAGTGATTGGAATCAATTCTGCAAAGATTGCAACGGAAACAGTAGAGGGAATAGGATATGCGATTCCGGTATCTGATGTAAGTGATCTGATCACAAATCTGATGAATCAGAAGACAAAAACCAAGGTAGCAGAATCCGAAAGAGGCTACATTGGAATCAAAGGTGTAGATGTAACAGCAGACAGTGCACAGATGTATAATATGCCGACAGGAGTATATGTATCAGAAGTGATCTCCGGTGGCGGTGCAGAAAAAGCAGGCATTACAAAAGGAGCCGTTATTACAGGAATCGAAGGAACAAGCGTAGATGGAACGGATGCATTGCAGGAACAGCTTCAATATTATAAAGCAGGAGAAAAAGTAAAAATTACGATTCAGACACAGAATAAGAATGGTGAATACGAGAAAAAAGATGTTGAAGTAACATTAGGAAAACAATCGGAATAATTTGGATAAAAAATTGATATTTGTAAATTGATGTAGTATAATGTCAATGTATATGGAATATACAAGGCCGAAAGGCGCAAAGCACAGTTTGAAATAATACACTATGGGGAGGGACAGATTCATATGAAGTGTCCAATATGTGGTCAGGAATTAAGACCAGGAAAAAAAGATCCGAATTATCTGTTGTGCTATAATTGCAAAAAGAAGTTCAAAATTCCACAGAGTGCTCATAAAGTACAGAAGAGAGCGGAAAAACCGGAACCTGAAGAACAGAAGTATTCGAATATACCGCCAAAAGAAGTACGCGAAAAACGTGAACAGGAAATGCGTGATGCGTATGATGAACTCCTTGCAGTAGGAGATGGGAAAAAGAAAAAGAAACCAGCTCCGAAGCCGCAGCGCAGAGAAGAATTAGAGGATGAATATTATGATGATATCGACGACGAAGAAGAAGAGAAGATGTCAAAAGCACCGATCATTATTCTTGCAATTGCTATCATTGTAGTAGCTGGATTAATTGCATTCATGTTACTCAGATAATTGATCAAGGGAGTATACCGACAACAAATTATCTAAAGCGAACATAAAGTGCTGACTTGCCTACAGGTAAGTCAGCATTTTTGCGAGATGAAAAGATTGAAATTAAGCTGAAAAAGAGTTAAATCAAAAAGAGATAAAATAACAGTTGACAAACACAACTGCTTGTGATATTCTTGATAAGCTGTCGCTTGAGACAAACAAATGTTTGAGAAAGAGGTGGCAGACGGACAGCTGAAAAGCTGGTCGAAAAAAAGATTAAAAAAGTTCTTGACAAACGTCAATGAATATGATAATCTAAATAAGCTGTTTCAAACAGCAAAGACAAAGAACCTTGATAATTAAACAATAGACAAC
>ENA-OQNN01000044-OQNN01000044.1-human-gut-metagenome-genome-assembly--contig:-NODE-44-length-147023-cov-7.802139_pt1 | contig 147023 bp, 118 predicted proteins | sample MGYA00242624_ERZ504870 | MGnify/ENA primary metagenome ERZ504870 (study PRJEB26092, sample SAMD00036379) | human gut metagenome | host: Homo sapiens | study: EMG produced TPA metagenomics assembly of... | reverse complement strand
TCCCGATTGTGTACATGATAACATCTGAAAACGTAAGTTTTCTTGTCCGCTTGAAATCTTTTTCGCCATCTCTGACGTGTTTGCTTTGAAATTCCACATCACTTGCCATCTTTTGTATTTGCCGTATAAACCTTGTTTCTGCTTTCATTATCTTCACCCTTCTTTATTTTAGCAGATTTTAGCTCGCTTGGCTAGATGTTAAGTTAATGACATTGGGCCAGCTTGTCCCCCTTAACAATCCCCCTCCGCCGAGCTGAGCCAGCTCGACCGCAGTTGCCTGCGGCTCGTATCTTTGCAAGCAACTGCATCTAAAATTCCCGTTTTCTGGAATTTCCTAGCCAAAAAACAACATTTTTCGCTGAAAATATGGAAGAATGAACAAAAATACATCCCGATTTTGTGCACAATGTGGGTTTACACGGCTGAAAAAGTGTGCTATAATAGGTCTAAACTCGAAATTTATGCGTTGCAGACAGTGGGGTGCAGCGTCTGCACACAACCCTTGAAATGGAGGAGAAGATTCTCATGAAAAGAACAATACTTGCTGTTTCTGCATTTGCAGCTTCTTTAATGGTCAGTGCTGTAGCAGTTTCTGCTCCGGTACAGGCAGAAGAAATTTTCCACAGCCGGAAGGCTGTTGCGGAAGTTGTTGCTACAACGCCGCTGTATGAAGCACAGGACAACACCCAGACCACTACCACAACCACAGATTTGAGTGGCGGAAACAATGTGGAAACCACCACAACACTGGATTCGGCAGTCACTGGCAGTGAAGAAACCACCACGACAACTACAACTGTTCCGCTGCAGGTGGTAACTGTAAATGCAACCCTGCACGCTTCTTTTAATGGTGATAAGGAAGATGCACCGTCTGTACCGCTTTCCATCAGCAGCGACAGCTTGCAGGAATCCTACACGATTTCCTGTGATTTGACAGACCCATCCAAAGCGTTGGATTATGTTTATTTGGATTTTGCCCTGCCGGATGCAAAGCAGTCCATTCGGACATTCTGCCCGAACTTCACACCAGCAATTACAAAGGTTTCCACGGGTGCAGACCTCTTGACGGATGTTCCGTATACGATGGGTGCAAATGCAGTCAACTATACCTATACCGATGCAACTGGCAACCAGTATGTACGGGTCGTTTTGTATGATGCAACTGCAACGGGAGATGGCTACTTGGCACAGAATGCAGCAATCACTGATAAGTTGCAGTTGACATTCCAGCTGACAGGCTTGGAATCTTTCGACCCAACAGTAACAACCACAGCAACCAGCAATACCGTTACCACTACAACGGTTAACGTCAATGGTGCTTATGATACCAGCGGTAAGGGCGGTTCTTACAACAACGGTTCTTATAACAGCGGTAAGGGCGGCAGCAGTTCCGCTCCAACCAGTACTTCTACCCCAACCCAGACCGCTGACTTGAGCGTTGGTGCAATCGTAGTTGGTGCAGTCGCTGCCGTTTCTCTGGCAGGTGCTGCGTTTACTGTTACCAGAAGAAAGAAGAAGTAAGATTTCTTTTTTGAAATGCATTCCATCCGCCGCAAGCCGGAATTGATTCGGAACGGCGGATGGTTTTTTCTGTCTGTGTCCGGAAGATTGCTGAAAAATACAACCCCATTTTGTGCAGATTGTATATTTACAGTAAATAAAAAGTATGGTATAATAACTTCAGGTATCGAAAAAAGATGCAGACGAACGAACAATGCGAAGATGTATCGGGGAAGTACATCGTCTGTAAAGAGAGAAAAGAATGGAGGAGACACCGCATGAAACGCATCATCAAGGGCGTTTTGGCAGCCGCTTTGGTAGCAACTGCACTGACTGCCGGAACGATTTCTTTTGCAGCGAATACAGAGGTATCTGCGATTGAGGGCGTAACTGCAACGCTGACCGGTTCGCTGGATGACAGTAATTTTGCTTATTATGGTGTTGGAAAGACCAATAAAAATATCGAAAGCACGACCGCTAATATCTCCAGTGATGGGGAATATGTCATCAGCTGGACGGTTTCCGGCAATGCTTCTACTGTCGATTATTTGTATTTGGATTTGAATTTTCCGTCACCGATTAACACACAGCCAATCAAGGACACATTTCCGGATTTGAACATTGTTGTAACGGAAGTAAAAACCGGTTCCACCATTGTGGATTATAAGATGGGAACAAATGCCGTCAATTATGACTATCTGAACGGCGGTTTGGATTCGGTTCGGGTAACACTCTGCGACCAGTCCACTGCAAACAATGGCTATCTTTCTAAACGGACTGCAATTGGACAAACTTTGTCGGTGACTTTCCAGGTATCTGGTCTGGGTGATGATACTACTACAACACCAGTTACAACAACAACAATGCCGGTACAAACGACACCGATTCAGACAACTATGGCAACCACGTTGCCCGTAACACAGCCAGCAACGCCGATTGTAACCACAACAGCAGTTGTGGCAGCAGGCAGCGGCAGCACAGGCGGCATTCCAACGCCAACACAAACAGCGGATTTGAGCGTGGGTGCAATTGTAATTGGCGGTGTTGCAGCCGTTTCATTGGCAGGAGCTGCCTTTACAGTAACTCGAAGAAAGAAAAAGTAAACACGAAACCGTGTAAGAATAAAAATAAATAAAAGAACATTGCCGTTCCTTGCAGAACTTTTGCAGGGGGTGGCAATGTTTTTTTGTTGCCGAAACAAAAAAATCCCTGTCCGAATTTGCTCGAACAGGGAATCTTGAAAAATCATAGGAAAAAAGCTTATTCGTCATCTTCCGAAACAGTCGGTTCAGACGGTGCTTCTGGTTCTACTTTATCTGCTGCCATAGATGCACAGGAATCGGCATCATCATCTTCGTCATCAGTGCAGGCATCTGCATCACAGCAAGGTGCTTCACACATCGGTTCATCTGTGCCGTCACAATCGCAGTCTTCACCGCCAATGCAATCATCTGTGCCAGCGAAATCACAGCCACAGCCGTCATGATGTTTCTTCCGCAGCTTTGTAACGAAGAAAATCGTTCCGAGCACAACGGTAGCAGTTGCCAGAATAATGGATACAATGGTGCGTGTTTTCATAAGCTCCTCTTTTCTCCGCAGAATGTAGAATATTGGTTTTTTTGTGTTCAGTTGTGACAGGTTCACTTCTGCGGCAGTGCCGCTGTCTAATGGTTATTATACCATGTTTCGAGAAAAAATACAAGACTTTTACCGAATCTTTTCGCTTTTTCTGCGATACAATTTTGTGATTTTTGTTGATTTTAATACAAAATATGTAGAAAATGATTGCTATTTGGGGAGAAATAGAAACAGTTCTGACAAAAAAATCCGCCGCACAGCTGGAATGCCGTGCAGCGGAAAAAATGGATTGCATTTATAATTGTTTTTAGTTTTGTTCGATATATGGGAGCTCCTGATAGCCTTCCACATTGAGAACGAACCGCATCAAAGCAGTTGTATCCAAGTCGCCAACATTATCTGTGCCGTCTGTCTGGTCGCAGTTTGCATTTGCATACTGAATATCGGTCAGCTGAATCAGTTTTGCAAGATATTTGTTCAGTAAAATAGCATCTGTCAGGTCAACAACACCATTTACATTGACATCACCGTAATTCACTTCGCCGATGTCTTGTGTGGTGGTAGCAACATTCGAAGTGGTTGTGTCCTTATTGGTCGTGGTAGTAGCTGCTGCGGTTGTTGTACCCTTGTTAGTTGTCGTGGTATCCGCAGCCTTTGTGGTGGTCAGTGTTGCAGTAGTAGTAGTTGTTGTTGTAGTTGCTGTAGTAGTGGTTGTGGTAACCGGCTTCGGGTCAGTGCCATCGCTGGAATCCATGTAAACGATACCGCATCCAACCGTAGACATATAAACCATACCGAACTTGTTCATGTCGCCAACGAGGAAGTTTCCGTTCCCAGTACCGCCATAGAGGTGGTGCAGGTTGATGGCAACCCAAGTTTTGCCGGCATCGGTCGAACGATAAACGCCTTCCACATCATCTTCACTCGGCTTACCGTACATATACAGGGTATTTACGCCGCCCTCTTCTTCCGGAGCACCGTAACCAATAGTCTTGCAGTAAGAAACATTATCCAGCTTTTCAACCTTCTTGCCGTAGTCGGTCACATGGTAAGCACCATAGTAGCCAGCACCTAACATCAATTCGCCATCGCCTAAATAAGCGATTCTTCCGGCACTGTCGCACTGGTCATACATTGCAACATCTGTTTCTTCACTGAAGGTCTTGCCGTAGTCGTGGCTGACATAGAACTTGTAGCAGGCATCCGAGAGATCCGGAGCCGGCTTGGAATAGCCCCAAGAAGAATTATAATAAGTGGAATATGCATAGACAATGCTCGGGTCATTTTTTTCTGCCATCATAAAGGTTGGCTTTGAGCCATATGCAGAAGCAATACCGCTGCAAGCTGTCCAGGTCTTGCCGTAGTCATCGGAATAAGAAACGTTCGTTGCATTGTCACCGCTGCTCTTAAAGAAACGATATGTGCCGTCTTCCAGCTGGGTGATAGCAGCCTTGCCGCCCTGCGGGCATTCCATCTGTGTCCAGTTTTTACCGCCATCCAGCGTGTAATAACCAACACCCTTGCCCTCTGCACAACGCATCATAACATCTGGATTCTGTGGGCAATATGCAATCGCACTGGCAGAACCGCTGCCGCCAGTTGCTGCGGTCATAGTCGGAGAATAACGGTTGGAATTGACAGTATCAAGGTGTTCAAAACCGTCATAGTCACCGATAACAGAATACGGATTCTTGCCCGGTGCACTAATCATATCGAGTGCAACGACTTCTTCAATGCCGTCTGCTTCAAAGTAAACGACTGGAAGTTTATCCCAAGTATTGTCGCAAGCGAAAACACCGTTACCAGAAGTAATTAGGAATCGGTCAGAATCTCGTGGGTCGAGTACCATTGCACCGCTCCAGTGAACAGCATAGCCACGAATCCACGGTCTGCCGCCGTCTTGCAAATAATCTGCCTGCAACGGGCCGCCCCAAGTCGTTTCATTACCCGGTGTGATGCTTTCCCAAGTTGCACCGCCGTCGGTAGAACGGTAGAACTGAGAACCCCATGCAACAGTATCATTTTTCCATGCATTTGCGTCCCACATCTGAGAATAACCGAAGTCGCAGCTGGTTGCAATCAGCTTATTGGCATCCTTCGGGTCGCCATAAACCGCACCATAAGCGTGGTTGGAAGTCGGGCTAATATCGGTTGCTTCGCCAGTCTTTGGATTGTACTTATACAGTGCACCGCCGCCGCTGAATGTGATGCTGCCGCAGTAGGAGATCAGGAGGTTGCCGTCTGCGTCTGCATTGATTCTGGACGGATAATAATTGGTCGGAAGGTCTTTGCTCAGCGGCTGGAAGTCATCCGAACCAACATCAGCAACAACCAGACTGTTTTCGCCCTGAATGGTCGTACCAACATAAACCTTGCCATCCTGAACATGAACGATGGAAACACCGTTCTGGTGGTAATATTCTGCATCGGTCAAAGCTCTTGCCATGTGTTCTGTCCAGGTCGGCCACTTGATGGAATTTTTGAAGAGTCCCAAGTCATCGTAGCCCTTAACGGCTTCCCAAGTGTCACCACCGTCTTTACTCATAATCAGGGCAGAGTCGCCGGAAGCAACGTCACCGCCGCAGTAGATAATGTTCGGGTTGTCTGGGTCAACTGCAATCGCTTCCCCGAACTGTCTGCCTTCGCCGTTGCCGTGAACCTGAATCAGGTCAGTGACATCAATGCGGTCAAAGGTTTCACCGCCATCCCGAGAACGGAAAATTTCGGTTTTTGCATCGCTGAAATATGCACAGCCGCAGAGCAGGTAGATGGTGTCATCATCCGTCGGGTCAATGCACATCGCATCTACGCTCAGGAATCCACGTTCGGAGTCGTTCAGGTCGTCCAGCATCTGATCCCAGTTGCCAGTATCATAGTTGTACTTGTATGCACCGCCAACGTCTGTACGGGCATACATCACGTTTTTACCGGTGATAATACCGGATACAAAACCGCCGCCGGCGATGCCGAGTGTCCCAACTTTGGTCTGGTCTGCAACGCTATCGGTTGCAGCGGAAGCTGTCAGGGTTGTAGAACTGCCCAGCAGGCTGGACAATGCCAAACTACCGCAGAGAACAGCACCTGCGGAGGTGGCTGCCAGCAGTCGCTTCATTGCTTTCTTCATAAAAAATCCGCTCCTTCTTCATATAACATCAATTTCATTCCGTTCGGGCAGAGAAATGCCCACTTCTAAGGATTTATTATACCATAGGTTGTGAGAAAATGCAACTATAATTGTAAGAAGCAGCTTTATTTTTGTGCAGGATGCTAATTTTTATGGGAATCCACTTGACAAAATGCACAAAAACCGGAAAAAGCAATGCTTTCCACCGTTGAAATTTGTGTAAAATTACAAATGACAAAAACCAGCGAAATGTGTTATAATGAAGAGGATACCATGTGGGGTCTTGGTGTCTTACCCATCGGCAAAACGCAGCAGCAATGCTGTTTTTGAACAATAGGAGGAATACGGATGGCAAAAGCAGATGAAACAAAACGGAATTCCAGTTCCGATTTGGATGATGATATTTTTGCAATATTGAATAGTACCCGTCCAACGTATCCGGGCGGAGGGCCGAACGAACAGAAACCAGCGACCCAATTAAATCGGAGAGCCGTTTCTCAACCCAACCAACCAACGCAGCCTCAGACAAACCGCCCGACGCAGCAAACACCGGTTCGCCCGGCAGTTGCTCCGCAGCAGCAGCCAACATCAACGCAGGCAGTTCCGCCAGTGTCCAACCCGACCGCTGCTCCGCAGCCGGAACAGCCGCCCGTTCAGCAGCCACGGCCTCGGCAGGTGATTTCTCACGCTGCCACGGCAGATGATGCATGGCGGCCAGTTGTTCAGCCGAACCGTCCGCAGCAGTCGGCTGCTTCGGAAGAACCGCTGCCCCGTCTGCAAAAGCGTCCGGTTGTATCGCATGCAATGCCGGAGCAGGAGGACAGGGACTTAGAAGAATCGTGGCCGGATGTGGATACATTGGAAGAAATTCCAGACGAGCCACCGCAGGAAGAACGCCGTCGGCTTCCAAAGGGCAGAAAAACGCTGGCAATTATCATTGCCGTGTATGCATTGATTCTGGTTGCTGGGTTTGCAGCTCGTTTCATTATCAATGCAGTGCAGAAGAACAAGCCAGAGGATGCAAGTTCGTCTGTCAGCAGTTCCAGTCAGGTGGATGACAGCAGCACACCAGATGTAACCGCTGCGGAAACAACGGAAAAAGCTGCCGCAGGAGATGCAGAAATTGTTTCGATTACGCCGGATGAAACCTATTTGGCAGTATTGGAAGATGGCACGGCAACCATTAAGGTTTCCCTGTCCGCCCACGGTGCAGCCAATGGCAGTTCCTTGCAATGGACATCCAGTGATGAAAAAATCGCAACGGTGGACGAAAACGGAGCAGTCAAGGGCGTTGCCGCAGGAACTTGTACGATTTCTGTTTCTGCGAAAAATGACCCGAGCGTTTCCGCAGATGTGGACGTTGCCGTCCGGCATCTGGAGGAAAAAGACGGATGTACTTATGTAGACGGGATTTTGATTGTCAACAAGACTTACTCGCTGCCGGAATCTTACGATCCGCAGGGGTTGACATCGGAAACGCAAACGGCATTGGATGAGATGATTGCGGATGCGTATGCAGCCGGATTAAATCTCTATGATGCTTCGGATTATCGTTCCTATTCGGATCAGATTTCTGTTTATCAGGAATACTGTGCACGGGATGGCTGGGAGCAAGCCGATACCTATTCCGCTCGACCGGGACATTCCGAACATCAAACGGGAATGGTCATTGACTTTAACGACATCAACAGCGATTTTGATGATACCGCAGAAGCCCAGTGGCTGGCAGAAAACTGTGCAAACTATGGGTTTATTGTCCGGTTTCCAGAGGGCAAAGAACCGATTACCGGATATAAATATGAATCGTGGCATGTGCGGTATGTTGGCGTGGAAACCGCAAAGGAAATTATGAGCCGTGGCATCTGTCTGGAAGAATACCTTGGCGTGGATTCTGAGTATAAAAACACATGGCCGGAAGACCCGTGTAATCCGGAATCTGGGGTATCAGAACAGTAATTTTTCACAGTCGACGATTTTTCATTTTGAAACAGCCCGAAAAAACAAACAGCAGGTGATACACCAAATTGGTGCATCCCTGCTGTTTTCTTTTTTGCAGATTGCATAAAAAAGTCGAAAAAAATTGCCGCTGGAAATGCACCAGCGGCGAAAAACATATGTAGAACAAAAGAAAGGAGACAACAAAACGAGTGATAATAATTCAACATTATTCTCACTGTTCTTATTATAGCGTACTTTTCGGAAATCGTCAAGCATTTTTCGGAAAAAATGCCTGAAATTCGGATTTTTGGGCAATGTGACCAAATTATATGAAATTTTGTAGGAAATTTTTACAGTAAAATGCATTTTTTCAAAGTGGGTCTGTATAGATTCCTGAAATCTGGAAATACTATGGCTGCACAGTAAAACTGTGACAAGAAAAGAGGTGTGGGAAACATGTGGGATAAATTGGCATTGATTTTGCTCGTGATTGGCGGTGTCAACTGGGGTCTGGTTGGCATTTTTGAATTTGACTTGGTTGCTTGGCTGTTCGGCGGTGCAACCAGTGCTTTGAGCCGAATTGTTTATATTTTGGTTGCCATTTCTGCTGTTTGGTGTATCTCGTTCCTGTTTCGGCGGGAGGCACTGGCAACCGATGCCGCTTAACAGCAGAAATTTGTAAAGCCCCTAAAATCCCCCACAGAATCAAGGGAAGCATCGTTGCGGTGTTTCCCTTGTTCTGTTTTTCGGGAGATTTGCATATACTGCACCAAAAGCATGAGAAATTTGCAATGCGAAAAAGGAGATGGAATGATGCAGCAAACACCGAAAACCGCTGCCGAATATCAGGCTGAAATGATGCAGCTTTACCGCCGTGCCCATCCGGAAACAGAAGTGCCGCCTACTCCGGCAGCAGAACCGCCTGCACCGGAAATTCATGCTGTTCCAGAAATATCCATGCCGCCGGTTGCTCCAGAAGTACCGCCAGAGCCAGCTCCAGAGCCAATTCCAGAACCGCAGTCCGTGCCAGAGTTGCCAGAACCACAATCAGAGCCACTTCCTGAGTCGATGGCAGAACAGCAACTGCCGGAAGAACCGCAGCCACTGCCGGAATCGGAAGAACCATTGATTACCGGAACAGGGGAGGTATTGGATTTTCCGCAGCTGGAAACGGAAGAAGTACCGCCACCGCAGACGCTGCCATTAGAATCAATTCCACCGCTGACTTCAAAGACATCCTATGGATTTTTAAAGGTCATCACCCGAACTGCCAGCGAAGCCATGCCGATGCCAAATGTCACTGTGACGGTTTCGGCTATTGTAGACGGGGAATCTCGGCTGTTTTATACAACAACCACCAACGAGAGCGGAGAAACCGAACGGATTCCGTTGCCTGCTCCAGTGCAGAAGTCGGAGCAGCAGCCAAATGAAATTCCCTTGTTCCAGAGTTACGATGTCAGCATTCACTATCCGGGCTATTTTCGGATGGAGAGCCGCAGTGTTCCGATTTTTGTCGGAATCACGTCGCTGCAAAAGTTTGCAATGATTCCACTACCGCAATTCTCCGATGCCACAACACAGACCATTATCTATGAAAATACAGAGCCGAAGCGATAAACGGGCAACACAACAACCACCAACGAGAGCGGCGGAGAAACCAAACGGATTCCGTTGCCTGCTCCAGTGCAGAAGTCGGAGCAGCAGCCAAATGAAATTCCCTTGTTCCAGAGTTACGATGTCAGCATCCATTATCCGGGTTATTTTCGGATGGAAAGCCGAAGTGTTCCGATTTTTGCCGGAATCACATCGCTGCAAAAGTTTGCAATGATTCCACTACCGCAATTCTCCGATGCCACAACACAGACCATTATCTATGAAAATACAGAGCCGAAACGATAAACAGACAGCTGGAAATGTGCCGGATACTATTATAATAGGATAGAAAGGAGATTTCTGTTTTTATGCCGAAAGGAGAACCGTATATTCCGGAAACCATTACTGTACATCTGGGCAGACCGGATGCAGATGCAATGAATGTAGAAGTGCCATTTGCAGATTACATCAAAAATGTTGCTTCCAGTGAAATTTATCCGACTTGGCCAGAGGCAGCCCTGCGGGCAAATATCTATGCCATTATTACCTTTGCCCTGAACCGCATTTATACAGAATGGTATCGTTCCCGTGGATATCCGTTTGATATTACAGATTCCACGCAGTATGACCAGAAGTATACCTACGGAAGAGAAGTCTTTGAAAACATCAACCGCCTAGTGGACGAACAGCTGAACACCTATATTCGCCGACAGGGAACAATCGAACCATTGTTTGCAGCGTTCTGCAACGGAACGACGGTCACTTGTGAGGGGCTGTCGCAGTGGGGAACGGTTGGACTGGCAGAGCAGGGGTATTCTCCCTATGATATTCTGACGTATTATTATGGGGATTCCATCGACTTGGTACAGAATGTTCCGGTGCAAACATCTATGCAGTCCTATCCCGGTTTTCCGTTGGCATTGGGATACAGTGGGGAAGATGTTCGCCTATTGCAAATCCAGTTGAACCGCATTAGCCGCAATTATCCGGCAATTCCGAAAATCGGCGAAATTACGGGTAGTTTTGGCTATCTGACACAGGAAGCCGTGCTGAAATTTCAGGAGATTTTCAACCTTTCTCCAACCGGAACGGTGGATGAAGCAACGTGGTATCGAATCGATTATATCTATACCAGTGTGAAACGATTGGCAGAGTTGGACTCTGAAGGCATTGCACAGGGAGAGTTCCCCTTGCAATATGAAGAAGAACTGCATATTGGTATGCAGGGGCAAAATATCCGGGCATTGCAGTATTATCTTGCCATGGTTGGGGCGTATTATGCAAATGTAGAGCCAGTCCCGATTACCGGATATTTCGGGGAACAAACGGAAACTTCTGTCAAGTCGTTTCAGCGGACGTATGGACTGCCGGAAACTGGCGTTGTAGACCGGGCAACGTGGTATGATTTATACCGTGCCTATATGGGCATTCTGGATTCTATGCCGCCTCTGGCGGAGGAAACAGAAGAAATTGTCCCGTTTCCGGGAATTGTTTTGCAGGAGGGTGTAACAAGTCCGTATGTGCGAATTTTGCAGGAGTATCTGAACTATGTTGGGCAGACCTATCCGGAAATTGGTTCGGTGCGAGTGACTGGTTATTTCGGGCCAATGACACGTTCGGCAATTACAACCTTTCAGCGGTTGTTTGGCTTGGTCGAAACCGGAACGGCAAACGTGGCAACTTGGAACGACTTGACGAGTGTTTATTCTGATTTAAAATATGGCTATCAGAAGCAGCCCTATCAGAATCCGGGCTATATCATCACCTAACCGGACGGTCTGACGGGAAAAGAGAAAGGACGGTTTTCCATGAAACGAGAACGCATGGTGATTCTGCTGTTTGCCGTGCTGCTGGCAGCGATTCCGGTTGTACCGGCTCTGTTGCTGTCCCAGCATACACCAAAATCTGAATCCGAATCCGCTGCAGAGCAGTCCAAAGCGGCAGACGATTTGCCGGACTTTTCCGTGCTGGATGTTTCCACAGGGGAGGTGCTGGCAGTTTCGGCAAGGGATTATGTGATTGGGGCAGTTTGTGCGGAGATGCCAGCAACATTTGAGCCGGAAGCACTCAAGGCACAGGCAGTTGCTGCCCATACCTATGCGGTGCGGCAACAGCTGCTGGAGCAGGAAAATCCAACACCAGAGCTGTGCGGAGCAGATTTTTCCAATGACCCATCAGAATATCAGGCGTTCTTCACGGAAAATCAGGCGAAACAATACTACGGGGCACAATTTGACACCTATTATGAAACGATTGTAGAGGCTGTAGACGATGTGCTGCCGTATCTGCTGACCTATGAGGAAGAGCCGATTATTGCAGCGTTCTGTTCGATGTCTGCCGGACAGACGGAATCGGCGGAAACAGTTTGGGGACAGGCTGTTCCGTATTTAGTGCCGGTAGATAGTGCAGCCGATGAAAGTGCACCGCATTTTTTGGAAGAAGTTTCATTTTCCAAGGATGATTTACAAAAAGCGATGAAAACGATTGCACCAAAGGCAAAATTTTCGGCAGACCAGCCGGAAAGCTGGCTGACGGTGGAGGAGGTTTCTGACTCCGGAACGGTAAAAACAGCGAAAGTCGGGGGCATTCCCGTGAGCGGACAGGATGTTCGGGCAGCATTGTCCCTGCGGTCGGCAGCGTTTGCCGTGGAAGCTGAAACCGATTCCATTGTGATTACTACAAAGGGCTATGGGCATGGGGTTGGAATGAGCCAATACGGGGCGAATGCTATGGCAAAGAATGGGGCAACGTGGAGAGAAATTTTAGCATATTACTATCCGGAAACGACGTTAACGGATTGCACTTAAAAATGGATTGTCTGGATTTCACCACCAAAAACAAGAATTTTTTCACCATTTCCCTTACAAAATCCCCCCAATCACACCAGAAAAGCAAACAAATCCACTGCTTTCACTGAAAAGATCTGATTTCGTGCGAAAGTATCTTGACAAATGTCGAAAAGATGTTCGGGCAGCATTGTCCCTGCGGTCGGCAGCATTTACCGTGGAAGCTGAAACCGATTCCATTACGATTACCACAAAGGGGTATGGGCATGGGGTCGGAATGAGCCAATACGGGGCGAATGCTATGGCAAAGAATGGGGCAACGTGGAAAGAAATTCTGGCGTATTACTATCCGGAAACAACTTTGACGAACTGTATTTAAAAATGGATTGCCACAAAAAACAAGAATTTTTTCACCCTTTCTCTCGCAAAATCCCCCCAATCACACCAAAAAAACAAACAAATCCACCGCTTTCACTGAAAAAATCCGATTTCGTGCGAAAGCATCTTGACAAATGTCGAAAAGTAGAGTAAAATAGATGTAATCTAATCAAATCACAATCACGGCCGGCAGTGTGCTTGTCTGGTGTTCAAAAGCTGTTTGAGTGTGTTCCATTTTCATGGAATGCCCTTGGCAGTTTTTGTGTATCTGGATGCAATCGAAAAAAACCGGTGCAAAAAAATGGAGGGAATTCAAATGGAAATGTGTGAAAAGTTCGGAAAACAGGGTCTGACATTTGATGATGTCCTGCTGATTCCAGCAGAGTCCGACGTAACGCCGAATATGATTGACCTGAAAACAACGCTGGCAGGCAATGTCAAGCTGAACACCCCGATTATGACTGCTGCGATGGATACCGTCACTGAAGCAGCAATGGCAATTGCAATTGCAAGAGAAGGCGGTATCGGTATCATTCACAAGAATATGTCCATTGAACAGCAGGCAGATGAAGTGGATAAGGTAAAGCGTTCTGAAAATGGCGTTATTGTCAATCCGTTCTCTCTGACCGAAGACCATCTGGTTGCAGATGCAGATAAGCTGATGGGCAAGTATAAGATTTCCGGCGTTCCGATTGTAGACCGCACTGGAAAGCTGGTCGGCATCATCACCAACCGGGATATGCGGTTTTTGACCGATTACAGTGCACCGATTTCCGAAGTAATGACCAAGGAAAACCTGATTACTGCTCCGGTTGGCACAAGCATGGAAAAAGCACAGGAGATCCTCCGCCAGCACAAGATTGAAAAGCTGCCGCTGATTGATGAAAACGGCTATCTCAAGGGTTTGATTACCATCAAGGATATCGAAAAGGCAGTACAGTTCCCGAACTCTGCAAGAGATGAAAAGGGTCGTCTGCTCTGCGGTGCAGCCATCGGTATTACCGCAAATGTTCTGGAACGGGCACACGCATTGGTCGATGCACAGGTAGACGTTTTGGTTCTGGACTCTGCACACGGTCACAGCAAGAATATTATGGAATGTCTGAAGAAAGTTAAGGCAGCATTCCCGAATACACCAGTCATTGCCGGAAATATTGCAACCGCAGAGGCTGCTGAAGCATTGATTCAGGCTGGTGCAGATGCTGTTAAGGTTGGTATTGGACCTGGTTCTATCTGTACCACTCGAATTGTTGCTGGTATCGGTGTTCCGCAGGTTACTGCTGTTTATGACGTTGCTTGTGTTGCAAAGAAGTATGGTATTCCGGTTATCGCTGACGGCGGTATTAAGTACTCCGGCGATATTGTAAAGGCATTGGCAGCTGGTGCAAATGTTGTTATGTTGGGTTCTCTGCTGGCAGGCTGCGAAGAAGCACCGGGCGAAACAGAAATCTATCAGGGCAGAAGCTTCAAGGTTTACCGTGGTATGGGCAGCTTGGCAGCAATGGCAAACGGCTCTAAGGATCGGTATTTCCAGGAAGGTGCAAAGAAGCTGGTTCCGGAAGGCGTTGAAGGTCGTGTTCCTTACAAGGGGAGCGTGGCAGACAGCATTTTCCAGCTGGTCGGCGGTATTCGTTCTGGTATGGGTTATTGTGGCTGCCAGACCATTCCGCTGCTGCATGAAAAGGCAAAGTTTGTACAGATTACGGGTGCAGGTCTGAAGGAAAGCCATCCGCATGACATTCAGATTACCAAGGAAGCACCAAACTATTCTGCACACGTTTAATGAGAAAAACGCTGTAAATTTACAGAGTAAAACGAGAAAAAGCATCGCTTCGGCGGTGCTTTTTTGTTTGTAGAGGTGTGTTGCAAAGAACGAGCCGCAGGCAAACCAAAAGTTTTTCGGTGCAGCAGTTTTTCAAAAATGCTGCCAAGGTGTGGGCGAGTAGCCCACATTTGCGGAGCAAATTATTTTTGCAGTCTATTTTTCCTGCTGCAATTGCATTTTTTGAAACTGTCCCATTCAAACAAGATTGAATCATGAGAATCAAGAATGTAAATTCAGACAAGGCAACGGGGCAATTGCAGCACGCTGGCAGGCAAAAGCAGGGGTGGAACCCCCTTTTGCCGGATGCTGAAAATCGCTTTCCCTAGGAGCAAGATTTTCTGTAAGGCATTTCCGTTGCAACTGTTCCGGGGGAACAGTTGCAAGATACCAGATTATTGCTAAGGTTTCACAAGGCGGAGCGGTCTTGTTCGCCCCGCCTCGAAAAGCTGTCGCTTTTCTCACCACCCGCTCCGTGTGCCAAAAGGATGGCACAGGGATTTCGCTGCCTGCGGGCAGCGATCAGGGCTACTCGCCCTGAACCTCGCCAACATTTTTGAAAAATTGTTGGATCAAAAAACTTTTATTTGCCTATGGCTCATCTTAGGAATACCACTTGCTTATGATTCGGCAAGGCTGGGGCACATCCCCAGCTTGCCTTGGCAATCGCAATTGCCCCTGAAACCTTGTGTCTTATTACAACCTCTCGATTTTACAGGCAATTGCGATTCTTTGCGGTTCTCTCCTAGATTTTGATTGCGTTTCATTGTGCAGTTTCATTTGCTCCGCAAATGTGGGCTGCTCGCCCACACCTCGGCAGCATTTTTGAAAAACTGCTGCACCGAAAAACTTTTCGCTGCCTGCGGCTCATATCTTGCAGCCACTCTCTTCTTATAAACTCGAACACTCCGCAGCAGCAACCAGTAAGTTCCAAGTTGCCCGGTCAACCATTCCCGTTGGTTTTCGTGCAGTCAGACTCTGAAAATTCTGAACCGCTTTCTGTGTCGGAGCATCATAAATGCCTGTAATCTGTAGATTCTGAATATTTGTATAGCGAACCCCCAGCGTTTTCAAGATGCTTTGCAGCACCAACACCAGCAGCCCTGTTTCTCCAGCCCCCAACAATTCCCGCTCTGGTGTATAAAGATGCAGCGGTGTTGCCTCCCGTTGAATCTGCTGGCGGTAGGCGTTGACAATGGCATCCCACGTTGCACGGTTTGTTTCCCCATTCGGTCGCAACCCGTTTTTCTGTTGAAACGCCCGAACAGCAAGGGCAGTTTGCCGCCCATAAATGCCGTCTGGAATCACACGGGGCAGCGTTTCATCTAAAAATGACAGGCTGTAAAGATACTGTTGCAGCTCTCGGATGTGGTTGCGTCTGTCCTGTTCGGTATAAGCCATCGGAAAATCCTCCTATTTTTCAAAATGAATTTGTGGAAAATACAAAAAATAGATTTGTGGAAACGGGGAAAAGCTTTTTTTCCGCCGGTTGACATACTTTGCAATTTCGTGTATAATTATAAGATACAGGCAGGGGAAACCCCTTAAAATTGCGGTGTTTTCCATTGCTGCCATGCAAAAAAGACCCTTGCGTGCCGTTTGTTCTGTCCCACAGGAACGAAATTTCTGCATGCGGCACCAACAAACCAATCGCAAAACTGGGTATGAAATGACCCTGAATTTAAAGGAGGCCTTCTTAATATGACGATGCAGGAAAACTACCTGACCGAAGAAACCGATATCCCACAGTCTGATATTACAAGACTATGCGACAATTTAAGAAAACATTCTCAGATTGCTCCGGCACTCTACGAAAAATATAATGTAAACCGTGGTTTGCGGCACAGCGATGGCTCTGGTGTCGTTGCTGGCATTACTCGCATCTGTAGCGTACACGGCTATGTCATTGATGAGGGCGAACGCAGACCAGTTCCGGGCGAACTGATTTATCGTGGATACAGCATCAAAGATTTGGTGGAAAATGCAGAACGGGAAGACCGCTTCTTATTTGAAGAAATTGTTTACTTGCTGCTGATGGGCGAATTGCCGACCGCAGACGAACTGGATGTGATGCGGAAATCGCTGGCAATGCGGAGAGAACTGCCGCCGGGATTCCTCGTAGACAGCATTATGCAAGCACCTTCTAAAAATATCATGAATAAGCTGGCAAGAAGCATCTTGTCCCTGTATTCCTATGACGATGACCCGGAACATCCGTCTTTAGAGGGCGAAATGCGGATTGCTCTCGGTCTGATTGCAAAAATGCCGATTCTCATGGATGGTGCTTATCAGGCAAAGCGGCATAAATTCGACAATGCCAGCATGATTATTCACCAGATTCGTCCGGAAGAGGGCACAGCAGAATCCATTCTGTCCCTGATTCGGAACGACCGGAACTATACCAAGGAAGAAGCACAGCTGCTGGATATTATGCTTTCCATTCATGCAGAACATGGCGGCGGGAATAACTCGACCTTTGCTTGCCGGGTTGCAACTTCTTCTGGTACTGACCCGTATGCAGCTTATACTACTGCCATCAATTCCCTGAAGGGTTCTCGTCACGGCGGTGCAAATATCAAGGTCGTTCAGATGTTGGACTGCATCAAGGAAAACGTCAAGAACTGGAGCAATCGGGGCGAAGTTGCCGATTTCATCACCAAGATTCTGAAGAAAGAAGCTGGCGATGGTTCTGGTTTGATTTATGGTATGGGACATGCCGTTTATACGCTGTCTGACCCACGAGCTGTCATTCTGAAGCGGAAAGCCTTTGAAATGGCAAAGGGCAAGGAAATCGAAGCAGAATTCCAGCTGCTGTCCTTAATCGAAGAACTGACACCGATTCTGATGAAAGAAGTGCGTGGGGTCGATAAGGCAATGTGTGCCAATGTGGATATGTATTCTGGTCTGGTTTATCGGATGCTGGGCATTCCGGATGAACTCTTTACGCCGCTGTTTGCCAGTGCAAGAATGGTTGGCTGGGCAGCACATCGTATGGAAGAACTGCTGACCGGAAAGCGGATTATCCGTCCGGCTTATAAGCCAATTACAAAAGTAAAGCCTTACATTCCGTTATGCGACCGAAAGGATTAATTCGTCTGTTGCTGACGGGGTGCTTGCTGCTCCTGTTATCCGGTTGTACATTCGGGGCAACGGTGGACGCTCTGCTGACACCGCCCCATCTGCGTGGGGAACAGGAGCAGATTTATCAGGCATTGGAAAATGCGGTTGGAAACCGTATCACCCTCCAGTATCCCCGCAGCGGCGACCATCTTTCTGCGGTAATGATTTCCGATTTGGACGGAGATGGACAGGATGAAGCGGCAGTTTTCTACCGCAAAGAAAGTTCCCTCTCAACGGAAAACGCCCTGCGGCTGAATCTGTTAGACCAAGCAGACGGCACATGGATGTCGGTTTGTGATTTGCCGGCAGAGGGAGCAGAAGTTGACCGTGGTTTTACTGCCGACATCGGCGGACGGCAGCGGCTCATTATTGGCTATTCGCAGGTTGACCAATCTGACAAAGCATTAGTTGTTTATAATTACGAGGGCGGAACGCTGGCGAAGAGTTTCACCGTTTCGTATTCGAGTTTTGATGTTGCGGATTTAGACGGTGACGACCAAGCAGAATTGCTGATTTTAAAGGCAGCAGAGGGGGAACACGCTGCGGAAGCGGCGGTTTATGTGCCGGATGCACAAGACCACTATACCCGTTACAGCCTGACCTTACAGGGGAAAACAACTGAATACAGTCAAGTGCTCTGCGGCAATACACAGGGCAAACAGACAGCGATTTATCTCGATGGCATTGTTGGGGCAACCACGATGCAAACAGAAGTCTTACAGTTTGACGGAAAAAAGCTGTCGTATCTTGTTCCAACTGGCAGCGATGCCGTGAGCACAATTCGCCCAATAGGCTGGCTGACGATGGATATTGACCAGGACGACATTCCGGAAATTCCTGTGCAGGGATTATTCCCCGGCTATCAGGATACCGATTCCGACTTGATTCGGATGACTCGCTGGATGACCGTGACCAAAGACGGCACATTACAGGAAGAAGAACGGGGCTATTATAGTCTGGGGGACGGCTATGCATTTTTGCTGCCGCCGAACTGGCAGACAGAAGTCACCGTGCAGAACGACAATCTGACGGGGGATCTGGTATTCTATCACTACATGGGTGACCGTGCAGCGGAGATGCCGGAACTGATGCGGATTTCCGTGGCAACGGATACGGCAAATCGGGACAGCCGACTGGAAGAGGGCTATCAGCTGCTGTATTCGAGAGGAAATGCGTATTATTTTATCAAAGTACCGGAGGACAGCACCGATGAACGGGCAAGAACCGTTGGCGACCTGCTGGGGTATTTTGTCTTTTTATCGTAACATTGCGGACGGACAGCCAATCATCAAAAGCAGAAAGGGGAAACAACCGTTTTATGAAACGCATTTTAGTTTGTGAGGATGAAGATGTCATCCGAGAATTTGTTGTCATCAATCTGAAACGAGTTGGCTATGAAGTGTATGATGTCAATTGCGGGGAAGAAGCCCTGCGGGTGTTTGATGCTGCCAACGGAAATTTTGATATTGTCTTGCTGGACATTATGATGCCCGGCATAGACGGTTTTCAGGTATGCAAGGAGCTGCGGAAGCGAAGCTCTACCATTGGAATTATCATGCTGTCCGCCAAGACGCAGGAAATGGACAAAGTCAACGGCTTAATGATTGGAGCAGATGACTACATCACAAAGCCGTTTTCTCCATCGGAACTGACAGCACGAGTCGATGCGATTTATCGGCGTGTCTGCATGAGTTCTATGAGCGATAAACAGAAATCCATCTTAAAAAGCGGACCATTTGTGCTGAATCTGGTCAACCGGACGTTGCACAAACAGGAAAAGCCCATTGAACTGACACAGATTGAATATCAGGTGTTGGAATATTTTCTGAAGAATAAAAATACCGCCCTCGACCGCTCCAGCATCTTACAGCACATCTGGGGCGAACAGTATGACGGCGATGATAAAATTGTGGATGTCAATATCCGCCGCATTCGCATGAAGATTGAAGACCAGCCCTCGAATCCAAAGTATATCACAACGATTTGGGGCTATGGATATAAGTGGAATGACCCAGATGACCGCTGATGCAACACAGAAAAAACGCCGCAGTTCCCGAAAAAATACCATTACGGTTCGCTGGCTCATTAGTAATTTAGGCGTTGTATTTTTGGTGCTGTTGATTGTGGAACTGTCGGTGATTTATACCTTACAGCACTATTATTACAATTCCGCAGAGCAGTATCTTACCACGAAGATTTCTTCCGTGACAACGGTACTGACTCGTTATTCACAGGATACCGGCTCGAATTTTTCGGCAGACCTGCGAAGTACGTTTGAAAACTTTTCCGACAAGGAACGCATGGAACTGATGGCAATCAATTCCAAGGGCAGAGTGACGCTGACAACCTCTGGCTTTGCTCCTGATACAGGGACGGCGATGCCGGACTATGAAACGGCAATGGAATCCGAAACAGGAACATGGACTGGCAGGCAGAACGGGGAACGCGTCATGGCGGTGAGTGTGAATATCTCCGCCATGCAGCCGGAATACAATGCGATTCGGGTGGTTTCGTCCATGTCGCAGATTGATGCGACTTTGCGAGATTATACAACGATGATTACCATCGTTTGCATTGGGGTTTTGCTGCTGCTGACCATTACAGGTTCTTTTTTCCTGCGGTCGATTGTCCGACCCATCAACCGCATCAATGCTGTTACGAAAAAATTTGCACAGGGGGACTTCTCCCAGCGAATCACGCCGATTCCGCAAGATGAAATCGGGGATTTGTGCAAGGCGGTCAATGATATGGCATCTGCCCTCTCTGAAACCGAGGCGATGAAAAACGAGTTCATTTCCTCTGTTTCCCATGAATTGCGGACACCATTGACGGCAATTCAAGGCTGGGCGGAAACGCTCTGTCTAGACATTGATGCGGAAACGATGCAAAAGGGGATGCACGTGATTGTCAACGAAACAGAACGACTTTCCCGAATGGTGGAAGAGTTGCTGGACTTCTCTCGAATGCAGAGCGGACGGTTGACGGTACAGCCCGAACCCATGGATATTTTGGCAGAATTGGGCGATGCCGTTTTGATTTACATGGAGAAGGCAAAGCGGGAACATATTCGCATCATTTACCAAGAACCGGAAATGCTGCCATTTGTCTACGGGGATAAAAACCGGATTCGACAGGTGTTTATCAACGTCATTGACAATGCCCTGAAATATTCCAACCCCGGCGGACTGGTCACAGTCAGTGCAGAAGCGGTTGCAGAACAAATTCAGGTGCGGATTTCAGATAATGGCGTGGGTATCAGTGCTGCCGACCTGCCGAAAGTCAAGACGAAATTTTTCAAGGCGAATCATACCCGAAGAGGGTCTGGCATCGGGCTTGCTGTAGCAAATGAAATCATTGCCATGCATCACGGAAAACTGGATATTCAAAGTGAACTGGGCAAGGGAACAACCGTCATTATTACGCTGCCAGCGATGTCCGACCACTTGTTGTAAGGAGCAGGCATATGAAAAAATGCAGGATTACCGCCTTGCGAAAAACGGAATATCCGGATTTGATGGAGCAGTACGAAAATCCATTGGAAATGCCTTGCACGGTTTCGATTGGGCAAGTTTGGGTAACAAACGGCTGGGAGAAGCCAGCAGATTTTTGTGAAAGTGCATGGAATACGTTGTCCCCGTTTGTGATGGCGTTGGCACATGGCGGCGAAAACTTCTATGATGGCTGGATGAAAAATCCGAAGTCGGTTCTGCTGTCCTGTAATGATGGATTCCGTCCAGTCAGCTTTCTGGTTGAGGCACTGGAAGCAGATGGGGGCGAAGGATGAGAAAACTGGACAGGAACTTGATGCATGCTGCATTGACTGCCCTGTTAGAGCCGCAGGAACAGTATCAGTTTCCGGTTTATGTGGGCTTTTCAGAGCGGTATTTGTCACCTTTGGAACAGACCTATGGTTTTTTGGCAGTGACAACGCATGAACGGCTGTTGGTTTCCCGATTTAGCCTGTTGACCATTCCAATGAAACAGCAGGCATTTGCTTTGCAGACCTTGCAGAAGTTATCTGTTCGGCAGATTCCATTGCTGAAAACAAGAAAAATCACCATGCAGTTTCAGAGCACGGGAAAAGTGGAATCGCTCCGCTGTTTTTGCAGCCCAAAAACGTTTGGAATGGGGCTGCCAAATCAGGAACCGCAGTTAGAACAGCTGCTGGAAACGCTGAATCTTTGGAGTACCCGAAGTGATTTAGAATGACAGGATTGTGAATGAAACAAGCAACAAAGTCGGAGCAGGCAAAACACCGCTGAAACAGCAGGCATTTGCTTTGCAGACCTTGCAGAAACGATCTGTTCGGTAGATTCCATTGCTGAGAACAAGAAAAATCACCATGCAGTTTTAGAGTACAGGAAAAGTGGAATTGCTCCGCTGTTTTTGCAGCCCGAAAACGTTTGGAATGGGGCTTCCAAATCAGGAGATGCAGTTACAGCAGCTGCTGGAAACGCTGAATCTTTGGAGTACCCGAAGTGATTTTACAGAATGACAGACCTTGATTTTGACGAGAGAAAGGATTGCGAATGAAACAAGCAACAAAGCCGGAGCAGGCAAAACACCGCTGAAACAGCAGGCGTTTGCTCTACAGACGTTGCAGAAACGATCTGTCCGACAGATTCCATTGCTGAAAACAAGAAAGATCACCATGCAGTTTTAGAGTACAGGAAAAGTGGAATTGTTCCGTTGTTTTTGCAGCCCAAAGGCCTTTGGAATGGGGCTGCCGAATCAGGAAATGCAGTTACAACAGCTGCTGGAAACGCTGAATCTTTGGAGCACCCGAAGTGATTTTACAGAATGACAGACCTTGATTTTGACTGGAGAAAGGATTGCGAATGAAACAAACAACAAAGCCGGAGCAGGCAAAACACCGCTCGAAAATCGGTGGACAGGCTCTGATTGAAGGCGTTATGATGAAAGGCGTTCATACGGGAGCAATGGCATGCCGGCTGCCGGATGGAACGATTGATGTAGAAACGTGGGAAGAACACAACGGGAAAGAAATGCCGTGGTATCGGAAGTGCCCGTTTGTACGGGGCAGCTTTAACTTTGTGATTTCGATGCGGGATGGCTACCGCTGCCTGATGAAATCCGCAGAGAAACAGATGACCGAGGAAGAAAAAGAGAACGAACCGCAGGAGGAAATGAACCGTTTTGAACGCTGGCTGAATGACAAACTGGGCGATAAAGTATTTGGCATTATCATGTCCATTTCGATGGTCATCGGCGTAGCATTTGCCGTGTTCGCCTTTATTTTCCTGCCAAAGTTTCTGATTGGATTGCTCATCGCACATACCCCCATTCCGGACGACAGCCGATTCGTTCGGTCACTGCTGGAAGGCGTGCTGAAAATTATCATTTTCTTGGGCTACATGGCATTTACTGGCTGTATGAAAGACATCCGGCGGACGTATGAATACCACGGAGCGGAACATAAGACGATAGCTTGCTTTGAGGCAGGCGACCCGTTGACCGTGGAGAACGTCAAGAAACACTGCCGATTCCACCCACGCTGCGGAACGAGCTTTATTTTTATCACGCTGATTGTCAGCATTTTGGTGATGTGCTGTGTGCCGTTGACAGTTGTCTGGCAGCGTGTTTTGGTGAGCATTTTGCTGTTGCCGCTGGTGGTTGGCATTTCCTATGAATTTATTCGCATTGCCGGAAGAAGTGACAGCTGGATTACAAGGGCACTGTCATTTCCGGGCTTGCAGATTCAGCGAATTACCACCAGAGAACCCGATGCCAGCCAGATTGAATGTGCAATTGCAGCATTAAAGCCATGCATTCCGGACAATCTGGAGGAAGACGAGTGGTAACGATGACACGGCGAACCTTATACCAGACCATCCGGCAGCGGTTACAGGCTGCGGGCATTGAAGATGCTGGGATAGAGTCTGGATTTCTGTTGGAATTTCTCTTGGGGAAGCCGTTACCGCAATTGCTCATGGATGGAGAATTGCCCGTGCCAGAGGCGATTGTGATGCAGGCAGAAACGCTCTGCCAGCGGCGAGCAGCTCACTATCCCTTGCAATATCTGTTCGGCAGCTGGGAGTTTTACGGCTTGTCGTTCGAGATTGGGGAGGGCGTTTTGATTCCCCGAGCAGATACAGAAACTTTAGTGGATGTGGTCTGTACGTTGCGGAGCGGACAGCCGCAGACCCGTTTATTAGACCTGTGCAGTGGCAGCGGTTGTATTCCGGCAGCGATTGCAATGCAGTTGCCGGAAGTTTCTGGGGCTGCCATCGAACGAGAATCCGCAGCGTTTTCCTATCTGCAGAAAAACTTGCAGCAGTATGCACCGCAGATACAGCCTGTGCAGGGCGATGTATTAGATGCTACCTTGCCGAATTTGTATACGGGATATGATGTCATCACCTGCAATCCGCCGTATCTGACTGAGATGGATATGCAGCAGTTGCAGCCAGAAGTTACATTTGAGCCAGAAACTGCCCTCTATGGCGGAGCAGACGGGCTGAATTTTTACCGCAGTATTTCTGCAAACTGGGGCTCTGCTCTGCGAAAATCGGGCTGGCTGGTGTATGAAATTGGAAAAGGGCAGGAACAGGATGTTGCAGCCATTTTGCGGCAGCAGGGGTTCTCCCAGATTATCCAGCAGACGGATGGAAACGGAATTGTTCGGGTGGTTGCCGGACAGAAATAACAGCAGATGCTGCTTGCATCTGCAAAAAAAGCAGTTCTCGTTTATGATTTTTCTCGAAAGGAGCATTCCAATATGTATAAAATTGCATTTGTCATTCCCTGGTACGGCGAAGGCATTCCCGGCGGTGCAGAAATGGAACTGCGGGAAGTTGCCGGACATCTTCAGAAAGCCGGCGTGGAAGTGGAAGTCCTGACGACCTGTGTCAAGGATTTTACAGCGGACTGGAATCAGAACTATTACGCTGCCGGGGTTGCCATGGTGTACGATGTCCCGACCCGTCGGTTTCCGGTTCGGAAACGGGATACTGCCACCTTTGACCGCATCAATGCCCAGTTGATGCAGGGGAAACACATTACCCCGAAGGAAGAGGTGCTGTTCTTACAGGAGATGGTGAACAGTCCGCAGCTCTATGAATATATTGAAACGCACAACGATGATTATGATTTATTTGTATTCATGCCCTATATGTTCGGGACGACGTTCCACGGTGTGTTGGCTTGTCCGGAAAAGGCAGTCATGATTCCGTGTTTCCATGAGGAAGCCTATGCACATTTGCGGCTGTTCCGGCAAACCTATATCAATATTCGGGGAATGATTTTCAATTCTGTTCCAGAAATGCAGCTGGCAAACCGCCTGTATGATTTGGACGAAGTGGAACAGATTTGCATGGGTATTGGTATGGATACTTCCATTTCTGGCGATGGGGCAGCATTTCGGGAAAAATACGGAATAACTGACCCTTATTTGATTTATGCCGGACGGAAAGACAGTGGAAAAAATGTGCATACGCTGTTGCAGTACTTTGCAGAGTACAAGAAACGCAATCCAGAAGACCCGTTGCAACTCGTGTTAATTGGCGGTGGAACGATTGCCGTTCCGAATTCTGTGAAAGATTGCGTGCATGATTTGGGCTATGTTTCCCAGCAGGATAAATATGATGCCTTGCAGGGAGCATTGTTCCTCTGCCAGCCCTCGAAAAACGAGAGTTTCTCGCTGGTCATTATGGAAAGCTGGCTGTGTGGCAGACCCGTTTTGGTGCATTCTGCCTGTGCAGTCACGAAAGACTTTGCTCAGCAGGCGGAAGGCGGTCTGTATTTTAACAGCTATTTTGAATTTGAAGGCTGTGTGCAGTGGATGGAACGTCATTCGGCAGAAGCCGAACAGCTCGGACAAAACGGCAGACAATTCGTCCTTGCCAACTTTGATTGGAACGTAGTGACGAAGAAGTATCTGGCATTTTTCAAAAAACTGATAGAGGAGGGGGACATGCAGTGAAACGCATTGCATTTGTCAATCAACGATACGGCTTAGAGGTCAACGGGGGTTCTGAATATTACACCCGCCTGATGGCGGAACGGCTGGCGAAGTACTATGAAGTGGACGTACTGACTACCAAAGCCGTGGATTATACCACATGGAAAGACTGGTATGTGCGGGATGTGGAAACCATCAACGGGGTAACAGTACGCCGGTTTTCCGTGGCACAGGAACGGGCAGTGGATTTTGATGCCTATAATGCGGCTTATCTGGCAGAATGTGAACAGGGAAATTACAGCCGAGGTGTGGAAAAAATCTGGTTTGAAAAGCAAGGACCATACTGCCCCGAATGCATTGCCTTTATTCGGGAGCATAAAGATGAATACGATGCCTTTTTGTTTGTCACCTATCTGTATTATCTGACGGTTGCCGGATTGCCGGAAGTGGCAGAGAAAGCGATTTTCATTCCAACCGCTCATGAAGAACCATACTTGCATTTTAAGACGTTTGAAAAGCTGTTCCAGCTGCCGCAGGCGTATGTTTTCCTGACAGAAGAAGAACGGATGCTCGTGCGGCGGCAGTTCAAAACTGCTGGGATTCCGTGTGATGTGCTGGGAACAGGCGTAGATATTCCGGATTATCCGCCAGCCTCTGCATTCCGGCAGAAATACCGGATTCATGACCCGTATTTGATTTATGTTGGGCGGATTGATGAGGGAAAAGACTGCCCGACCCTGTTCCGGTACTTTATCGAGTTCAAGGAACGCAACCCCAGTGATTTGAAGCTGGTGCTGATGGGAAAAGCGGTCTGCAACATTCCGAAGCATCCGGATATTATCCCATTGGGCTTTGTTTCCGAAGAGGACAAGTTCAGCGGACTTTCCGATGCCATTTCCTTGGTTTTGCCGTCCCAGTATGAAAGCTTGTCGATTGCTGTGCTGGAGGCGATGGCATTGGGCGTTCCAGTGCTGGTAAATGGGCAGTGCGATGTTCTGAAGGGGCACTGCACAAAGAGCAACGGCGGACTGTATTACCGGAACTTCTTTGAATTTGAGGGGGCGTTGAATTATCTGTTCTCGCATCCGGATGAATATCAGGAAATGCAGGAAAATGCCTATGAATATGTTCTGGAGCACTATGACTGGGATGTGATTTTAGAGCGATTCCGTGTCATCATTGAAAACGTGATAGAAGGGCGGACATAAGAGCCATGGGAATTACAATTTGCAGCGGGGTTGGATTTTTAGCAGCCATAGGCTGTGCCGGATTGTATGACCGGAAAAGCTCGTTTTTAAAGCCGTTTGTCTGCGGAACTGTGTTCTATTTTTTCTGTTATATTCTTTGGAGCATGCTGCTGTTTGTGACCAATCAATTCACCCTGTTTCGGGCAGTGCTGGGAACGGCTGTGGTGCTGGTGGCACTGCTGACCGCAGCAGCCTTACTGCTTCGGCGAAAACATGGCACGCTGATCCGTCTGCTGCACTGGGATGAAAGCATCCGAACGGTCTGGATTCCGCTGGTAATCGTATTGGTGGCGTTGCCGTTGATTCTGACGAAGAATGAATTGTTCGGCATGGGGCAAGACCAGGGTGTTTATCAGGTGGTTGCCATCAATCTGATGAATGGATTGACTGACCGACAGCAGGATTTTGCAGAGTATTATAACTTATCGAGTGCTGACCAAACGGAATTTGCAGATGCAGTCCGGAATTATCTGGTGGGCTATGACATTGCCCCTGAGGAATATCCGGACACCATATACGACCGGAACATCAGTCCAGTTTCCGGCATTTATCACGGCATTCCAACGTATGCAGCAATGCTGGCACTGTTTGGAAAGCTGTTTGGCATTTCCCATATGATACATCTGGAAACTGTGATTTGGGTCTGCATGATTTTTCTGGTGTCGTTTGTCTGTCGGCAGATGCAGTGGAAACGCTGCACGGAGTTTCTTGCCTGTGCTGTTTGTGCAGCTTCTCCCATTGTGATTTGGGTGGCGAAATCCTCTCTGACCGAACTGTTTCTGGCAGTGATTTTGCTGGCGTTTGTACTGCTGATTACTGCACCAAACCGCAGTCATGGGCTTTCGATTTTACCGGTGGCAGTGTTTGCCTGCTATCATGTTTCGATTTATACGATGATTCCATTGTTTGTGGTGCTGTATGGAGCGTTGTATTTATTCCGGAGAAAGCGGGAATATGCCGTTTTGATGCTGGCAACGATTCCGCTGTATCTGGCAAGTTATTTTGCAATGCGGCATGTGCAGCCATTTTACACCATGAATAACTATCGAGATTTGTTTGTGGGCGGTATTACTGTCTATAACATTACAACGGTTGTCACAGTCGTTTGTATAGCAGCCTTTTTGATTTGTGGCGTGTATTGCTGGATTTTGTTCCGGCGGGAAAAAACCTTTGATGCCGCAGCTTTTTTGGAGCAGGCACAGCAGAAACCTTGGGTAAAAGTGATTTTCATTTTATTCATGCTTGTCCCCGTTGTCTATGTGTTGCTGAAAGCCTTTTCAAGGGGCATGGTCGGGGAACTGCAGTATTTGACGCTGACGGGCTATGCCATTCAGACAGGCTTTTTCCTCCTGCCAATTGTCTACATCATTGTCTTGTTCCGGATGAAGTTTGTACTGGAAAAGCCGGAAACGATGGTGCTGTATGCGATGTTTTTGTATTGCATTCTGGTCTATTCCGCATTCCTGCGGTTTGAGGTGCAGTATTACTATTATTATGCTCGTTACCTTGCACCGTTTGTGCCGATTGCGGTGCTGTTTGCAGCGATGATTCTGGACAAGTACAACTGGAAGTTGACCATACCGGTTTTAACTGCCGGATTGCTGGTGGTTGCTCCGTTCGACAAGTTCCTCTCCCGTGAAAAAGATGATACCTGCATGGAATGGTCGATTTTGATGGAACTGGGCGAAAAAATCGAAGCAGGAGATTGTGTTGTCGTAGATACTGATTTGATGCCGCAACTGTATTTGCCATTGCGGAGCATGACCGGAGCAGCAATGTATCCGGAATTGGAAAATGCTGTGGAACAGGTAGACAATCTGAGCGAAGAATACGATACAGTTTACTATCTGACGACTGACACAGCGATGCTGCAATACAGTGATTCTTACCGCTGTGTTTATCGGAACACTGTCCATCATAGCGAAGATGATTTGAATCATAATGGCAAGCTGTTTCCGATGGCATTGGGCTTTTTGAAATACGAAGAGCCGATTTGTCTGTATCAATACACTGCAAACCGGATGAGTTACCGAGCAGCAGACTGCTATGAAACAGAATATGTGGGCTTTGGTGCACTGGAAGGCGATTTTTGCTGGTCGGTTGCAGAAGATGCCTCGGTATTCTGTACGCTGCATCCAGACAATTATTTGATGCAATTTGAAATGGGCTGTACCATTCCGCTGGAACAGCTGGGGAAGAAAGAATTGACGGTTTCTGTCTATGTCAATAATGCGTTGGCTGGGGAACTGGTGATTGATGAGAGTAGCAATGGCGGAACGTTGTCGTTGCCGATTTCCTCATTGTTGTTGCTGGATGATACACAAAATCAAGTGATGTTGCGGTGTGAGCTGTGGAATGCGAGCACAGTAACACCAAATGATAAGCGGCAGCTGGGTTTCCCGTTGAAGTCGCTGCGGTTTATTCGTAAATAATCATTTTCATTTTTCGATGAGAAAGGAGCACTGCCATCATGATGCAGGTAGAAGTAAAAAGTGGAACGATGACAAAAGACGAGATTCAGTATTACATTTTGCTGGTCAAGAAACGCTGGGGCACACGGCTGCCAGCCGATTTGCGGTTGATTCTGGAAAAGACAGATGCTGAAGTACAGATTACTTTTGATCCGCCGATTGATCGGCAGGTTTACCGGAGTACAGATTATCTGGTGAACGATGTTCAGAAGTTGAATCGAGGAAAATTTGCGGAACATGCAGATAAAGTGATGCATGTAACTGCAACTGTTTAAAAAGAAAGGGGCAACGAGAATGATTCGCTGTCCCTTTTTGTGATTTGGTGGAAAATTCGAGCCGCAGGCAACTAAAAAGTTTTTCGGTGCAGCAGTTTTTCAAAAATGCTGCCGAGGTGTGGGCGAGCAGCCCACATTTGCGGAGCAAATTGTATTTCGCAATTTGTTTTTCCTGCTGCAATTGCATTTTTTGAAACTGTCAAATTCGTAATTTTATGATTTATATGAAACAAGTTACAAATTCGAACAAGGCAACGGGGCAATTGCAGCATGCTGGCAGGCAAAAGCAGGGGTGGAACCCCCTTTTGCCGGATGTGGAAGATCGGTTTCCCTAAGAGCGAGATCCTCAATTGTAAGCTACAAACAACAATCTTGCAACTGTTTCGGTGGAACAATTGCAATGAGAGATGTTCTTAGGGAAACCACCCGAATCCGGTTCGGCAAGGCTGGGGCACATCCCCAGCTTGCCTTGGGAATCGCAATTGCCCCTGAAACCTTGTTTCATGTTGCAACCTTCACACTTTGAAGGCAATTGCGATTTTTCCGATTTTCTCTTAGATTTTTGTTGTGATGTTTCGTGCAGTTTGATTTGCTTCGCAAATGTGGGCTGCTCGCCCACACCTCGCCAGCATTTTTGAAAAATTGCTGGATCAAAAAACTTTTATTTTGCCTGCGGCTCGAATCTTGCAACCATTCTTCTTTTAGTTGCATTCCCAACAAGAATATGATACAATAGAACCAACCAATCAGAAAGATAAAAGGAGGCGTTCTTACGATGCACATTCTCAAACACCTACCCAAACAGGACGGCTGCCGGATGCCGGCAGAATTTGCTCCCCATTTGGGCTGTATCATGATTTGGCCAGAACGAACTGATTCTTGGCGAAATGGCGGCTATGCTGCCCGTGCAGCCTTTACCAAAATTGCAACTGCCATTGCAGCATCCGAACAAGTCACCATGCTGGTCAGCAATCAGCAATATGAAACCGCAAGAGCCATGTTGCCACCAGAAGTTCGACTGGTCGAATGTACCACCGATGATGCTTGGGCAAGAGATGTTGCCCCGACTTTTGTTCTGCGTCCGGATGGCACTCGCTGCGGGATTGACTGGGGCTTTAATGCTTGGGGCGGTCTGGTAGATGGCTTATATTTCCCTTGGGACAATGACAATCACGTTGCACGGAAAGTCTGCGATTTGTTCGATTGCGATTGTTATGACCTGCGGCATTTTATTTTAGAGGGCGGCAGCATTCACAGCGATGGAGAAGGTACAATTCTGACGACAGAAGCTTGCCTGCTCAGTGCCGGACGGAATCCGGAATTGTCAAAAGAAGAGATTACACAGATGCTCTGCGACTGCCTAGGAGCAGAGAAAGTCATTTGGCTGCCGTGCGGCATTTATCAGGATGAAACCAACGAACATGTGGATAATATTTGTGCTTTTACAGAGCCGGGGAAAGTCGTGCTTGCCTGGACGGATAACCCAAATGACCCGCAGTATGCAATGTCCAATGCTTGCTTACAGGTACTGAAACAGGAAACAGATGCAAAGGGTCGTAAAATTCAGGTGCAGAAGCTGCCGATACCATCTGAACCCATCTGCATGACAGAAGAAGAATGCAGCGGTTTAGACTTGTGGGACGGGGAACCGACTCGCACACCAGGCGAACGCTTGGCAGCGTCCTATGTAAATTTCTATATCTCCAATGGGGCTGTGATTGTTCCGCAGTTCAATGACTCGATGGATGCGGTTGCAGTTTCGATTTTGCAGGATTGTTTCCCAACTCGAACAGTTGTGCCGATTGCAGCACGGGAAATTCTCATTGGTGGCGGTAATATTCACTGTATCACCCAGCAGATTCCAAAATAAATGTAGCGGTTTGGACTTGTGGGACGGCGAACCGACTCGCACACCGGGCGAACGTTTGGCAGCATCCTATGTAAATTTTGATATCTCCAATGGGGCTGTGATTGTTCCGCAGTTCAATGATCCGATGGATGCCGTTGCGGTTTCGATTTTGCAGGATTGTTTCCCAACTCGAACAGTCGTACCAATTGCAGCACGAGAAATTCTCATTGGTGGCGGTAATATTCACTGTATCACCCAGCAGATTCCAAAATAAAAGAAAGCAGTTGTATCATGGCGAAATTTTATTCTTTGTTTAGTTCTAGTTCCGGCAACGCTGCCTATCTTGGCAACGGCTCTGCCGGAATCCTTTTTGATATTGGGGTTTCCTGTCGAAAACTCTGCACTGCATTGCAAGAACGGGAACTTGCCCCCAATGCCATACAGGCGATTTGTATTACCCATACGCATATCGACCATATCCGTGGTCTGGCGGTTTTTCTCAAAAATTATCCGATTCCTGTTTACGGAACAGCAGAAACCTTGCAAACATTGGCGGAGCAGTGCAATCAAACAGACTTGTTTCACACGATCACACCTGGGCAGCCGGAAGCCATTGCCGGACAGTGGAAAGTGACCGCATTCTCCACGCCACACGATGCCGCTGGCAGTTGTGGCTATCGAATGCATACCGCAGATGATCGCATTTGTGCCATCTGTACAGACTTGGGAACGGTTACGCCGGAAGTTCGGAACGGGGTACAGGGCTGTGATATGGTGTTACTGGAAGCAAACTATGAACCCTCCTTGCTAGCGGCTGGGGCGTATCCTTATCCATTGAAACAGCGAATTTCCGGGGAAAAGGGGCATCTCTCCAATCAGGACAGTGCCAGCTTCGCACGGGAGTTGGTGGAAACTGGAACAACACGGCTAGTGTTGGGACACCTCAGCCCACATAATAATACCGCAGCTTGTGCAGAACGGGCAGCCCTGCAAGGAATGCCGGATATGGTGCGGAATCGAGATTATCTCTTACAGGTGGCAACGCCCACCGGATTAAAACAGGCGGTGATTTTTTAATGCAGCTGATACAGCTTTTGACCTATGGAAAATTAAAAGAATCTTATTTACGGGCAGCGTGTGCCGAATATGAAAAGCGGCTATCTCGTTTTTGCAAGTTGCAGTGTGTCGAATTAGAGCCAGTGGTATTGCCGGAGCGACCCTCTGAAAAAGAGATTGCAGCCGCACTGGAGAAAGAAGCACAGCCGTTATTGAAGCGGAAAAAGGGCTTTACCATTGCCATGTGCATTGAGGGAAAGCAGCTGGACAGTCCGCAGTTTGCCCAGATTTTTCAGCGTGCAGCGGTGCAGGGTGATGCAGCTGTGACGTTTTTCATCGGCAGTTCGTACGGTTTGGCGGACAGTGTGAAACAAGCTGCGAATCTACGGCTTTCCATGTCGGCAATGACCTTTCCCCATCAGCTGGCAAGGGTGATGCTGTTAGAGCAGATTTATCGGGGCTATCAGATTTTGGGCGGCAGCCCCTACCATAAATAATCCATACAAAGGAGCGGAAGACAATGCCACGATTTTTTTTAGAAACGATTGCAGAAGATGACATTCAGATTACTGGAGCAGATGCCCACCATATCGGCTATGCACTGCGGATGCGACCGGGGGAACATCTGACGGTTTGTGCAAATAATATTGATTATGACTGTGTAATTCGGGAGATTACGAAAGATACTGTTTTTCTGGATGCAGTATCCAAGCATGCTTGTGCAGCAGAGCCGAGCGTATTTGTGACGCTGTATCAGGCAGTTCCGAAAGCTGGAAAGCTGGAAGAAATCATTCAAAAATCCATTGAATTGGGGGTAAGTCGAATTGTACCCGTGCTGACGGCTCGTTGTGTTGCTCGACCGAAGGCAGCAGAGTTTCAGAAGAAATTGCCTCGCTTGCAGAAGATTGCGGAATCGGCAGCGAAGCAGTCCGGACGGGGCTGTATTCCGGAAGTTGCTCCACTGCATACATTTGCAGAGGCGTTGGAATCTGCAAAGCAGGCAGATTGTGGCGTATTTTTGTATGAGGGCGGCGGCATTCGGTTTTCAGAAGTGCCATTAACTGGGAAAAAACAGATTGCTCTGTGGATTGGCAGCGAGGGCGGATTTGACTCGAAAGAGGTAGAAGCAGCAAAAGCAGCTGGATTTTATCCGGTGTGGTTGGGAGAGCGGATTTTGCGGTGTGAAACTGCACCGCAAGCAGCACTTGCAATTTTGATGCATTTAACAGGGAATCTGTAAGAATGAATTGGCTGTAAGATACGAACCGCAGGCAAAATGCGGTCGAGCTGGTTCAGCTCGGCGAGGGGTGCAGGGGGCAAGCTGCCCCTTGCAAAGAGTGAACAATGAACAGTAACAGAAATCTAAGAGGAAATCGGAAAAATCGCAATTGCCTTCAAAGTCTGAAGGTTGTAACATGGAACAAGGTTTCAGGGGCAATTGCGATTTCAAAGGCAAGCTGGGGATGTGCCCCAGCCTTGCCGAACCGGATTCGGGTGGTTTTCCAAGAATATTGCCGCAGGCAACTAAAAGTTTTTTGATCCAACAATTTTTCAAAAATGTTGGCGAGGTTCAGGGCGAGTAGCCCTGATCGCTGCCCGCAGGCAGCGAAATCCCTGTGCCATGCTTTTGCCTACCAGCGTGCTGCAATTGCCCCGTTGCCTTGCTCGAATTTGCAACTTATTTCATAAAATAATCAAATTGCGAATGGGATAGTTTCAAAAAGTGCAATTGCAGCAGGGAAAACAGATTGCAAAATACAATTTGCTTCGCAAATGTAGGCTGCTCGCCCACACCTCGGCAGCATTTTTGAAAAACTGCTGCACCGAAAAACTTTTTAGTTGCCTGCGGCTCGTTCTTGCAAAAATTATGGCGTTCTTTACGACTTTCACACAGTTTTCATTGACACCCATCAGCAGGAATGTTATAATATTGATGTTCATCGAAAGAACGAATTTCGATGAACCATCAAACAAAATAGGAATTTTTAACAGGAGGAATTTTTATGAAAAAAGGTTTTAGAAAGGTTTGTGCAGCTCTGTGCAGCACTGCATTATTGTGTGCAGCGACTGCTGTTCCAGCATCTGCTTCCACCGTGAGCGATGTCATTGCAGCTGCTTATGCAGTCGGCATTCCAGCACAGTATGTGCAAGAAGGCATTGCAATGTACGGCGGCGGAAACTATACCTCGGAACAGTGTGACCAAGCAATCGCATCGATTTATTCCTATCAGGGAAGAGTCGATGAACTGCTGGAGGATTATTTCGGCGTACCGAGCAACGGCGGAAATAATAATAACGCATCTGACAATAACAGCGGCAGCAATAATAACAACTCTGGCAGCAATTCCGGCGGAAATTCCGGTTCATCCGGAAACAATTCCAATTCCTCGAGCAATTCCAACAGTTCCAACAATGCCAACTCAGGAAATAATGGCGGAACATCTGGCGATTCAGATGGTTCTAAGTCATTTACGGATATGACACTGGATGAAAAAATTGACTACGTGAACCAGCTTCCGGCAGAGGAACGCAGCAATTACATCTCAAACCTCACCACAGAAGAACGGAACAGCTTCATCAAGCAGCTGCCAGTCAGCGATAAAGCAGCTGTTTTGAATGAATTTTTAGGCGTTGGAGATTCTTTGGGTCTGCATTTTACAGTCGATGAAATGACCAATGATAGTGTTGTTGTCAGTGCGAGAGATAAGGATGGCAAACTGATTGACGTTTCTGCAATGGGCGTTACTGTAGAAGAAACCGGAAAATCTTATACCACGCCGATTACCATTGCAGCATTGCTGGCAGGCGGTGGCATTTGCGGTGTGAGTGCGATTATTTTTGCTGCTGGAAAAAAGAAACGGAATGAGGAACAAGCATGAAGCAGAAATCATCCAAACCAGAAAAAACATCCGCTTCGGCACTGCCGTTGGCAATGCCATTGATTTTGCCAATTGTAACCTTACTGTTATGTGCAGCAATTGTATTAGTATGTAGTCTTCGCCCCTATGAAAAGCTGCATACTTACTTGCAGATTGCCTTTATGGATGACTTGAAACAAGCTCCGTCCAGCAGTTCAGATGGATTGGAGATTGTACAGAATGACATTACCACTAATTATAGCGGAAAAATTGCAAAGACAGGAGAACCGGTATATCCGGCATTCGGGGAACAATATGGCGTGCTGTCCTGTGAGGCAATTGACTTGTATGTTCCGGTTTACTGGGGAGCAACCTCGGAATTGCTGGAACTGGGGGCTTGTCAGACAACTGCCTCTGCCATTGCCGGAGCAGGTGGCAATGCGGTGATCAGTGCACATGTCAATACGTTTTTCAATCGGCTGGATGAACTGCAAACCGGAGATACACTGACTTTGTACACGAATTATGGGCGGTTTACCTATGCGGTTCAGAAAAGCATTCAGTTTGAAAACACGGATAAGCAGTACATTTTGCCGACAAACCAAGAGCAGTTGACCTTGTACACCTGTGAAATGCAGGTATTTGGTTCGTCCACAAAGCGGATTGGTGTGGTCTGCGACTGCATCAGTACAGAATTTTATGAAACGGAGGCTGCACAATGACAAATGGATTTGGAAAGCGGTTGGTTGTGCGGCTGCTACTTACGATTTTATTGACCTTTACCGTGCTGGGAACACTGGGCAGCGGATATGCTGGGTATTTGTTATCCTCGCCGAAGGTTTGCCTTTCTCAGGTAGAAAAGCAGCAGGCAGCAGCAAAAATTCACGACAGTGTGGAAAGCTATTTTACAGCACAATATCAGACCACTGCAATTCCAGCGGAAACCTATTTAAATGTAGTCACAGAAGATTGGATTGCAGAGCGGTTGGAGGAACAAATTACATCTGAATATCAGATTTTAAATGGTGCAAAGCTGAGCTATCAGCTGGATATGTCTGATTTAGAAGCAGCATTGACACAGTTTTTCTCTGACTATGCCGAAGAAATCAACTATACCAAAGACAGCACCTATGAACTGAAGTTGCAGGAAACCATTGACAATGTAGAAGCAGAGTTGACCTCGCAGCTGGATGTCTACCATTTTTCCACCATGAGAAATGCAAACATTCTGAGCCGATTGACAGGGAAGCAGCTGTATTTGTGGATTGCCTGCGGTGTTTGCGGAGTAGTAAGTCTGTTGTTGATGGGAATCTTAATGGGATTGGAACGAAATGGTGAATGGGGCATGCTTTATTTTCCGGGCTGTGCACTGTTCATCAATGGTGTTTTCCTGATTCTACCGACTGCATGGGTGCTTGCTACCAGTTATTTCAGCGGCTTGGCAATCAAAGTGCCGGCAGTTTATGCAGCAGTGACCGGGGTTTTGTATCATTGTACCCGTGTTGGATTGGTTGCAGGAATTGTTCTGGCAGTGCTGGGATTGGCTGCGATTGTGGGCAGTACGATTGGAAGAAGAAAAGCTGCTCGATAAGGAGTTGAAAAAACGGGCTTGCAGAAAAAGCTTGCAAGTCCGTTTTTTGTTTGTGATTCAGATAGGTTGCAGGATACGAGCCGCAGGCAACTGCGGTCGAGCTGGCTCAGCTCGGCGAGGTGGATTGTTAAGGAGGGCAAGCTGCCCTCCTTAACAGAGGTCGCAATGAGAGACATTAAAATCTAGGAGGAACAAGCAATCTGCTGTTCGCCATCTTGAAAACAAAATACTTCAGGCAAATTGCAATCTAAGAAACATTCATAAGCAATTCGAACAACGCAACTCCGGCGAACAGCACACAGGCAGACAGCGAAGCGATTCTGCCGAACCGTACGCAATTGGTTTTCCTAAGAGCAACTTCTCTTAGGGAAAACGATTTTCAGCGTCCGGCAAAAGGGGGTTCTACCCCTGCTTTTGCCTGCCAGCGTGCTGCAATTGCCCCGTTGCCTTGTCCGAATTTGCAACTTATTTCTTATGAATCATAAAATTGCGAATTGGTAAGTTTCAAGAAATGCAATTGCAGCAGGAAAAACAGACTGCAAAATTTAATTTGCTCCGCAAATGTGGGCTGCTCGCCCACACCTCGCCAACATTTTTGAAAAATTGTTGGATCAAAAAACTTTTGTTTGCCTGCGGCTCGTTTTATTTTAATGTTTAATGTTCAAATTTTCGTACCCGAAGCGGAATCCCCTGCCGGTCAGCGAGTGTCTGTGCGGCATCTAATTCTGTCTTTGGCAGAATATCCACAACGCTATACATGATGGTTGGAACGCTGTCCTTGCAATCTGCTGCAAATTCCTGCAACGCTGCAAACGCATTCGGGAATCTTGGACGTGTTACTTTCTGATATTCTTCTTCTGTTCCAGCATTCAGGCTGATGGAAACAATATCCACCAATCCATGTAAATCCTGTGCCGTCTTTCGTCCATGCAGCAGGTCGGAAAGTCCGTTGGTATTCAATCGAATGCAGCGAACCCCCTGTTCTTTCAGATAGGCAGCCGTCTTGCAGAGCAGTTCCAGCCGTTCAGTTGGCTCGCCGAATCCACAGAATACCACTTCTTCATAGGAGCAGACATCAACGGCATCCAGAGCCGCCTTGACTTCTTCCCAGCTTGGTTCATGTTCCAACCACAGCGGGTCAGAACCATAGGCGGAACTCCCCATGGTGCGAATGCAGAATGTGCAGGCACACGGACAGCGGTTGGTTAAATTCAGGTATAAGTTTTTCCCCACCGGATAAGCAATGGTCATAGCAGTTTGTTTCATAAAGAGCACCTCGAATTGTGAAAATTAGAACGATGACAATCCCCCAACCATTTGGAGCACGGGCATCGTTATGAGTGGACAGGATGTGTCCTGTCAAAATTTCAACACCGTTTTTGTGAAATATGCACAAAATTTGCGGTATGCGTTGACATTTAAAAAAAAATATGATACGCTAAACCTGTATGAATTTTTTTAATTTGCCCATTTTTGGGCTAGAAAAAAGGAGGCGGTTTTCGCTTGAAAAATCGATGGAAACAATGGTTCTGCTGCCTGTTTGCCGTCATTTTGGCACTTTGCAGCCTGACAGCCTGCGGCAGTAAAAAAGAGAAAGGCAATGTTTCAATGGAAGACTTGCCGTTCGGAGCAGTTCTGCGGGACTTGAATACCACGGAAATTCCGGTGGAATATGATTCCCGTTATTTTACAGAAGAGGCAATGACGGTACTCTCCAACTATTTTTATGCCATTCAGACCGAGGACACCGCACTTTATCAGGAAGTCACATTGGACTTTTATGATGACTATGTTATGCAGCAGATGTTCCAAGGGTTAGTTGGATTGGATGGCTTACTGACACAGCTGAAATCCAGCTACACGCCACAGCAGAGTGCAACTGGCACGAGCACAGAAAATGCAGATGCAGACGTGACATTCACACAAATCAATGTTGTAGAATGCGAACAATCTACGGATTCGGTGCACAGCAATCTCGATAATCTATACCCGATGCTGAACGAACTCAGCGGCGAGGAAGATTATTGTACGCAGCATGTTTCTGATGCAAAGTTTTTAAACCTCAGCCTGTCCCTCAAGAGCGGAGATAATACTACGACACTTTCGGATCAGTATGTGTTTCTTCTGTGCGTGGACGGCAAGTATGTAATTTGCTCGTAAGCGGTTCTTCCTGTGCAGCAGTTTCTGCTTCTTTGGCAGCCTGTTCTGCTTGCTTTTGTTTATTGAGTTCCTTCATCCGGTCTGCCATTTTTTGATTGGCATGCCGTAGACGAAGAAACAGTACGACAATGACCGCCAAATAAGCAACGGTCACTGCAACTAATAGAATGTTGCGGAGGGCATGCGGATTCTCTGCTGAGAAGGCATAGGCAAGTGCTTTCATGTCAAAATCTCCTTGTTGTAAAGCAACGCTGTTTTTTCTATAATTATAGTATAGGACACGTTTTGGATTTTGTCAAGGCATTCCGGCATAGACTGCCGGAAAACTAAAACTATCATTCCCCCTGAATTCCACAAAAGTTTGCGAAATTTGCACTTTTGTGTTTTTATAGATGACTTTCTTTCAACGGTGAACTTGTTTGAGAAAGAAAAAATTTTTTAGGAGGATATTCATGACGAACGCATCCACACGCAAATCTGCGGCGGCTGCAAAACGCAGTCCGCTGACGCTCGCCGGTGTTGGGCATGGCTTGCAGGGATGGCTCATTCGCAACAAGTTTTATATCATTGCATTTTTCATTCCTGTTGCATTGACCTATCTGGCGTATGCTCTGTTTGGGATTTCCCCATTCGGCGAAGAATCGGTACTCTGTCTGGACTTGAACGGGCAGTATGTGTACTACTTTGAGTCCCTGCGGGACGCTTTTTGGGGAGATGGCAGCATCTTCTATAACTGGTCGAGAAACCTCTCCGGCAACTTTATGGGTATCATTGGCTATTATCTTGCCAGCCCGTTTACGCTGATTGTTATGTTGCTGCCGGAAAAATGGATTCTTGCCAGCCTGCTGATTATGCAGCTCTGCAAACTTGGTGCAGCGGGTGTGACATTCAGCTACTATCTCCAGAAGCGGAGAGAAGTCAGTGCTCCGCACGCTCTGCTGTTCTCCAGCATGTATGCAATGATGGCATACGCTGTGATTCAGCTGATTGACCCGATGTGGTTGGATGGTTTGGTATTCCTGCCGCTGATTATCGCTGGACTGGAATGTCTGGTTGATGATGGCAGAAAAATCAACTACGCCATTCCGCTGGCATTCATGTTTGTAGCTCATTTCTATATTGGCTTCATGATTGCCATCTTTATCGTGATCTACTTTATTTTCTATCTGTTCTTCGGTACAGACCGCAAGGGCAGAAAGGCATATGACTATTTCCAGACCATCGGCAGAATGTGCTATACGACCATTGCAGGTCTGCTCTGTTCTGCAATTATGCTGTTGCCAATGGTTTACACGCTGAGTCAAGGTAAAATGGAATTTACTGAGAGCGTCTGGACACAGCTGAGCAACATTTTCCACGGCGATGGCGACAAGCTTCAGCAGCTGAAAGAACTGTTCACTGCACAGTTTGAATTGATTGACCTGATTCCGCAGCTGTTGCCGGCACAGTATGACTCTGTTAATGTACAGGGCAGCCCAGAAATCTACTGCGGTTTGTTGACGGTTGTTCTGCTGCCGATTTTCTATATCAGCAATCAAATCAAGTTGAGAAAGAAAATTGGTTATACCTTTGTTCTGGTTTGCATGGTTGTCAGCATGTACTTCAAGCCGATTGATATGATGTGGCACGGCGGACAGTCTCCGAACTGGCTGCCTTACCGGTATTCGTTCCTGATTTCGTTTGTCCTGTTGACGATGGCAGCAATGGCATTTACCAAGCTGAAAAGTGTCAAGCCGGGCATTTTAGGAGCGGTGTTCTTCGGCTGGATGGTATTGCTGTTAGTCATCTCGAAATTGGGCTATGAACACATCGACACCATCAAGAGCATCTGGGTTTCCATCATTCTGATTGGGATCTATTGTGTCTGCCTGTACTTCATGAAGGGTGGCACAAAGGAAGACCTCAAACGCATGAGCAATGTGGTTGTAACAGTTGTCATGCTGTTTGCAGTCGGCAGTGAATTAACTTATAACGCTGTAGACTCCATGAAAAAGATTGATGATGAAGTTGCATACTCCACAAAGAAATCCTGGACAAACTTCATTGAAAACGGTCGTGCAGCAACCGACCAGCTGGAAGAAAACGATAGCGGTTTGTACCGTGCAGAAAAGACATTCTATCGTTGCGTCAACGATAATGGTGCATTTGGTCTGCGTGGTATTTCGCACTCCAGCTCGGTTATGAATACGGACATCATCAACTTTATTGAAACCATGGGTTACTGCATGCACAGCTATTATACCCGTTATGATGGCAATACACCGCTGGCGGATTCTCTGCTGGGCATCAAGTACGTTCTGAATCGGGAAAGCGATAGCACAAACCGGAAACTGAATCCGACTTATGTCGCAAAGCCGGATTGGGACTATAATTATACAGATGAAAACAATGTCAGCCAGACCATCAGAACCTATGAAAACCCGAACGCACTTTCCATTGGTTATATGGCAGATGCAGATGTAGAACGCATTGACCATCTGGGCAATGATAATCCGTTCAACAGCCAGAATATGTTGATGAGTGTCATCAGCGGTAACATGGAATTTGATGCATCTGGTGCAATCTCTGGCAGCAAGAACTATTATTCTCCGGTAGAACTGGATGGCGACCCGATTCTGAGCAATGTTACAACATCTGCTTACGGTGACCAGACTTGCTACACGGCTGGACAGAGTGGTGACCCGACCGTGGACTTCCATCTGACAGTTGCAACAGAAGACCCGATTTATATCTTCTTTAAGACCGAAAACCAGAAGTCTGTAAACCTGTGGCTCGGTCAGTGGAACGATGAAACCAGCGATTATGATTTTGACTGGTTCAACGCTTACTTTGAAGGCGATAACTACACCATTATGCGGCTCGGTCAGTTTGACATCGGTACAAAGCTGTGCCTGCGAATGACCGTTGCCAACGAATACACCATTGTAAAGAATTTCTTCTTCTATAGCTTCGATGAAGCAATGTTCCAGGAAGACATTGACAAGATGAAGGAAAATCAGTGGAATATCACCAAGTTCAACGATCGGAAGATTACTGGTACGATTACCGCTGAAGAAGGTCAGGTAATGATGACCAGCATCCCGTATGAAGATGGTTGGACGGTGAAGGTAGACGGAAAGAAAGTCGAACCGGTGAAGCTGCTGAATGCATTGGTTGGCGTTCCGCTCGAACCGGGTGAACATGAAGTCACCATGACCTTTACACCGCCGGGGTGGAATATCGGCTTGATTTGTCTGGCTGCTGGTATTGTCGTCTTGATTCTGTTCTATCGCTACGATAAGAAGCACAATGCCGTATTGCTGGCAATTGCAAGAGAAAAGCGGCAGGCAGCAGATGGCAAACAGCCAGAACCGGCAAAGGCAGTTTCTGCAAAGCCGACTACCTCTACAAAGTCGGAGTCGGAAAAGACGGAAACGACTTCTAAGAATGCGGAGAAAAAGGAATCCAAACCGCCGACAGAAGAAAAGCCGAAAGAATCGGAAGCAGAAGATGCAACAGACAAGGAATCGGACGATTCTGAACAGAAAACAGAGGATTCGGATTCTAAGGAGGAAGAAGCAACTGATTCTGATTCGGAATCCAAATAACAGTATGAGAGCAAATTTTCTCGCCGCAGGCGAACTGCGGTCGAGCTGGCTCAGCTCGGCGAGGAGGATTGTTAAGGAGGGCAAGCTGCCCTCCTTAACATAGGTTTTAATGAAACGCAACTAAAATCTAAGAGAGAATCGCAGAAACCGCAATTGCCTTTAGAAATGAAAAGGCTGTAATCAGACACGAGGTTTCAGGGGCAATTGCGGTTTCCCAGGCAAGCTGGGGATGTGCCCCAGCCTTGCCGAACCGGATTCAGGGGATTTCCCTAGAAGAAAGTTGCCCTTTATCGGCAGACAGCGAAGCGATTCTGCCGACCCTTACGCAGTTGTTTTCCCTAGAAATAGGATTTATGAAAATCACGTTCTCATCAATCCAAAAAACGCATACCGGAACAACACTTTCGGTATGCGTTTTTTTATTTGCAATTTTTCTGAAAAACTACTTGACAAATCGCAAAACTTATGCTATAATCAAAGTACTGTGTGAGTTTTTCACTGTTCGAGGCGTAACTCAGCTTGGTAGAGTGCTTGCTTTGGGAGCAAGATGCCGCAGGTTCGAATCCTGTCGCCTCGACCATATCGTTCCAAACATCCTGTCGAATCCATCGGCAGGATGTTTTTTTGTGCTGCAATTCTTTGACAAAAATCACGCTATCTTTTCTTTTTTCTGCTACATTGCAGGAAAACTTCTTTTAACAAAGACAAAACGCAAAAATCACCTTGTTTTGAAAAGTTCCGCTTCTGTTTTCAAAAAACAAGAAAAATCTAAAAAAATTGCTTGACATTTCTGCAAAGCTGTGATATAATAAATAACGTTGTAAGGCTGGTGTAGCTCAGTTGGTAGAGCAGCTGATTTGTAATCAGCAGGTCGGGGGTTCAAGTCCGTCCACCAGCTCCAATCACAACAAAATTGGATATCTACACTATGGGGGAGTTCCCGAGTGGCCAAAGGGGACAGACTGTAAATCTGCTGCTTCTTGCTTCGATGGTTCGAATCCGTCCTCCCCCACCATAGAACAGGTAAAGCAGATATGTGTTTTGCCTGTTCTTTTTTTCTGTTAGTGAGAATGTGAGAAGAAGGAAAGCCCGTCAGATGGGAGCAAGGGCAAGAGAAAAGAGGAAATTTTACCATGCTGAGAGAAGATTTGAGAAATGTTGCGATTATTGCACACGTTGACCACGGTAAGACCACACTGGTAGACGAAATGTTGAAACAGGGCGGTGTGTTCCGTGAAAATCAGGCAGTTGCAGAGCGTGTCATGGACTCGAATGCACTGGAACGGGAAAGAGGTATCACCATTTTGGCGAAAAATACCTCTGTTCGGTACGGTGACATTAAAATCAATATCATTGACACACCGGGACACGCAGACTTCGGCGGCGAGGTAGAACGGGTGTTGAGTATGGTAGACGGTGCATTGCTGCTGGTCGATGCCGCAGAAGGCCCGATGCCGCAGACTCGTTTCGTTCTGCAAAAAGCTCTGGAAATGAACCTGAAAATCATCGTAGTTGTCAACAAGATTGACCGACCGGATGCACGTCTGGACGAAATCGGAGATGAAGTGCTGGAACTGTTGATGGATTTGGATGCAAGCGAAGAACAGCTTGAAAACACCCCATTCCTGTACTGCTCTGGTAGAGATGGTACGGCATCTCTCGACCCGCACGGCAACGGCACGGATTTGATTCCGCTGTTTGACACCATCGTGAACTATGTAAATCCGCCGGAAGGTGACCCAGAAGCTCCGCTGCAAATGCTGATTTCTTCGATTGACTATAATGAATATGTTGGCAGAATCGGTATCGGCAGAATTGCTCGTGGTACGATTCAGGTCAACCAGCAGGTTATGATTGGGAACTATCACGACCCAGAAACGGCAAGCCGGAACAAAGTTGTTTCGCTGCTGCAAATTCAGGGGCTGCAAAAAGTTCCAGCAGAATCTGCAACCGTCGGCGATATTGTTTGGATCAGCGGCATTTCCAATATTTCCATCGGCGATACCGTTTGTGCTCCGGATTGCTTTGAACCGCTTCCGTTCACAAAAATCAGTGAACCGACCGTAGAAATGACATTCTGTGTCAACGACAGCCCGTTTGCTGGTCAGGAGGGGAAATTTGTAACTTCTCGTCAGCTGCGTGACCGTCTGATGCGGGAACTGCTGCGGGACGTTTCTCTGCGTGTAACCGAAACCGATAGCACGGATGCCTTTCGGGTTGCCGGCAGAGGCGAAATGCACCTCTCCATTCTGATTGAAAATATGCGGAGAGAAGGCTATGAACTGGGCGTTTCGACCCCTCGGGTTCTGTATCACGAAGTCGATGGCAAGCGTTACGAGCCAATCGAAGAAGTGATTATTGACGTGCCGGAAGAATGCGTTGGTTCTGTTATGGAAAAGCTGGGTACTCGTAAGGCAGAATTGCAGGATATGCATCCGCAGGGCAGCCGTACTCGCCTGACCTTCCTGATTCCGTCCAGAGGACTGTTCGGTTATAAGAGTGAATTCCTGACCGATACCAAGGGCGAAGGCATTATGAACAGCATGTTCCACGGCTATGAACCATATAAGGGCGAAATTCCAAGACGGAATACCGGTTCTCTGATTTCCTTTGAAACCGGCGATGCTGTCACCTATGGTCTGTATAATGCACAGGAACGTGGTTCGCTGTTTATCGGTGCAGGTGTTCCGGTTTACGAAGGCATGGTTGTCGGTGCATCGCCAAAGACAGAAGACCTCGTTGTCAATGTCTGCAAGCGGAAGCATCTGACCAATACCCGTGCAAGCGGCAGCGATGATGCATTGCGGTTAGTACCGCCTCGCATTATGAGTCTGGAAGACTGTCTGGAATTTTTGGCAGACGATGAACTGCTGGAAGTAACACCGAAGTCCCTGAGAATCCGGAAGCAGATCCTGAGCAACCAGCTGCGGGCAAAACAGAGAGGAAAATTGAAATAACGAGAATTCACCGGAAGAAAGGATGAATGCAGAATGATGCAGCAATGGAAACGAAGTATGTGGGCAGCTCTGTTGACGCTGGCAACGTTATTCAGCTTTACAGGTTGTTCTTCTTCAGATGATGAATCTTCAGAATCCTCTGTCGACCTATCAAACATTGCCTCTGCAATGATTACCGAGGGGACGACAGAAGCATTGACCACGGATTATGCGTATATCATGAATGACGATGGAACGATTTCTGTATCGGGCTATACGGGTTCGGATACCGACCTGACCGTGCCTGGCTTGATTGATGGCTATGTGGTAACAGGCATTGCCGACCACGCCTTTGAAGCCAATGCAGACATTAAGAGCATCACGCTCCCGAACGGCTTGATTGCCATCGGGGAGAGTGCGTTCAGCGATTGCAGCAGCTTGACAACGGTTGTCATTCCGGATACCGTTGGAACAATTCGCAGAGGTGCATTTATCAGCTGTACTGCTCTGACAACATTGGATATTCCGGCAAGTGTAACGGAAATTATGGAAGAAGCGTTCACCGGCTGTGCAGCCCTCAAAGATTTGACCATTGAGAGCAGCACCGTGGAATTTACAAACTGGTGGGTCGATACTGATGAGATTCCATCCGATTTGACGATTACTTGTCCGAAAGATTCCAAGATTGCAGCGTGGGCAGAAAAAAATAATGTTGCAACAGAACCGCTGTCCTGAGCGGCTTTGAAAAAAAGCTCCGGCAGTGAGCTGGAACAGAGAAAAAGGAAGGGTATCAACGATGAAAAAAAGTTGGAGAGCCATTTTGTGTGGCGTAATGGCAATCGCTATGACTGCCTCTCTGGCAGGCTGCGGCAGCAGCGATGACAGCAGCAGCGAATCCGATAGCAGCAGTGCAGCAGAAACAACTGCGGCAGACAGTTCCACAGCAGATGAGAGCAGCACAGATGCAGACAGCAGCAGTGACGAAAGCAGCGAAAGCAGTAGTGATGACAGCAGCACAGCAGATGAAAGCAGCGTTGTATACGGCAATTATGAAATTGAAGCAGAAGACGGCGTAGACAGTGCTTGTGCAGATGTCATTAAGGCATATTTCACTGCAATTGAAGAGCAGGATTTCGATGCTTATAAGGCAACGTTGTACGATTACTATTACAATGTATACAACGATTGGTTGCAGGATAATCAGGGCTATGGCATGGAAACAACCATGGAACAGATGCACCAGTCTTTGTTAGACAGTGCTGGCGGCGACCATCTGGTAGTTACTGGAATTACAGTAAAGCTGGCAACCGCAGAAGGCAATGCTGATGAAGCAGAAGAAATTGCCAGCGAAGAAGCTGCTGCGGAAGAAACTACTTCTTCTGATAGCACAGATAGCACCGCAGAGGCAACCACAGAGGGCGAAACAGAAGACCTCCCAACACAGTATCTGGGCATCTATGAACAGATATTGGGCGAAGGCTTCGCAGATGAAGTCAAGAAAGATGTGGATAAAGCCTTTGTTATTGCCTTTACCATGAAGGGAACGGTTGACGGCGGCGAAGAAAAGACCATCATGGATGGTTATGATTTGATGATGGTTGAAAAAGACGGGGCTTATTATGTCCTCGGCTAATGTCGATAGAAAAAACCATGACTTTTGCAAAATTTGCCTCCCTTTTTCAAAAGGGGGGCATTTTGCTTGGAGAAAAACAACAGGAAATCTGCAATTTCTGCGAACTTGTTTGTTAATCTATTGACACACTGCAAAAAAAAGCGTATAATAGGAATATGTGGCGGATGAACCAATCATCCGAACGTTTATTTTTCGAACAAATACAGTCATTCCCTGTGTTTGGATTTCAGCGATGGAGGGAAAAACCAATGAAGCGTGTTTACAATTTTAGTGCCGGCCCGGCAGTGCTGCCGGAAGAAGTTCTGCGGGAAGCAGCAGACGAAATGTTGGATTATAACGGAACTGGTATGTCCGTAATGGAAATGAGTCACCGTTCCAAGGCATTTGAAGAAATCATTCAGACTGCCGAACAGGATTTACGAGATTTGATGCACATTCCAGATAATTATACTGTTCTGTTTTTGCAGGGTGGTGCATCGCAGCAGTTCTCCGCAATCCCGATGAACCTGATGAAAAATGGCGTTGCAGATTACATTGTAACGGGTCAGTGGGCAAAGAAAGCTTATCAGGAAGCACAGAAGTACGGAAAGGCAGTGAAGATTGCATCTTCCGAAGATGAAACCTTCTCTTACATTCCGGATTGCTCCGATCTGCCGATTGATCCAGATGCAGATTATGTTTATATTTGTGAAAACAATACGATTTATGGTACAAAGTTCAAGACCCTCCCGAACACCAAGGGCAAGCCGCTGGTTGCAGACGTTTCTTCCTGCTTCCTGAGCGAACCGGTTGATGTTTCCAAGTACGGTGTCATCTGGGGCGGCGTTCAGAAGAACATTGGCCCGGCTGGTGTTGTCATCATGATTATTCGGAACGACCTGATTCCGGAAGAAACACCGATTGCAAACACCCCGACCATGCTGAAATGGAAGACACAGGCAGACGCAAAGTCCCTGTATAATACACCGCCGGCATATGGCATTTACATTTGCGGCAAGGTATTCAAGTGGCTGAAGAAGATGGGCGGACTGGAAGCCATCCAGAAGCGGAACGAAGAAAAGGCTGCCATCCTCTACAACTACCTCGACCAGAGCAAGCTGTTCAAGGGCACTGTCCGCAAGGAAGACCGTTCTCTGATGAATGTGCCGTTTGTCACTGGCGATAAGGATTTGGATGCAAAGTTTGTTGCAGAAGCAAAGGCTGCTGGACTGGAAAACCTGAAGGGTCACCGTACCGTTGGCGGTATGCGTGCGTCCATCTATAATGCAATGCCGGTTGCTGGTGTAGAAGCACTGGTTGCATTCATGAAGAAGTTCGAGGCAGAAAACGCCTGAACACAGACAACAGGGAAAGGACGAAGAGAATCATGTATACCATTCAAACATTGAATAAAATCGCAGCTGCTGGAACAAAGCGGTTTGATACCGCTGCTTACACCGTAACCGATACCGCTGAAAATCCGGATGCCATCATGGTACGGAGTGCAGCCATGCACGATATGACCTTCGGCAGCAATTTGCTGGCAATTGCAAGAGCAGGTGCTGGTACGAATAATATTCCGGTTGACCGTTGTGCAGAAGCAGGCATCTGTGTATTCAATACACCAGGTGCAAACGCAAACGCAGTTAAGGAACTGGTTCTGACCGGACTGCTGTTGTCCTCCAGAAAGATTCCGCAGGCAATCGCTTGGGCACATTCTCTGGAACACGAAGAAGGCATTGCAAAGCTGGTTGAAAAAGGCAAGAGCCAGTTTGCAGGCCCGGAAATTAAGGGCAAGACCCTCGGCATTATCGGTCTGGGTGCAATTGGTGCACTGGTTGCCAACGCAGCCATCGCACTGGGCATGCAGGTTGTCGGAACAGACCCGTTCCTGTCCGTTGGTGCAGCACTTCGCCTGAATCCGGCAGTAAAGATTGTCAAGGATTCTGACGGCGTTTTTGCAGCAGCAGATTATCTGACGATTCACGTTCCATTCAACAACGATACCAAGGGCATGATCAATGCGGAAACCATCGCAAAGATGAAGGATGGCGTACGGGTATTGAACTATGCTCGTGGCGAACTGGTCAACGATGATGATATGCTGGCAGCATTGGCTTCCGGTAAGGTTACTTGCTACTGCACCGATTTCCCGAACGAAAAGACCTGCAACGCAGAAGGCATTATTGCAACTCCGCATCTGGGTGCATCTACACCGGAGAGCGAAGAAAACTGTGCAAGCATGGCAGCCGAAGAACTGATTTCCTATCTGGAAACCGGTAACATCCGGAACAGTGTCAACCTGCCGAATGCAGAAATGCAGGCAATCGGCAACAAGGTTTGCATTCTGCACAAGAATGTACCGAATATGATTGCAGCTGTTACCGCTGTTGCTGGAACGGCTGGCGTAAACATTGAAAATATGGTAAACGCAAGCCGCAAGTCCTATGCATACACCATGCTGGATATTCCGGAAACGGTTACCGATGCAATGTTGGATCAGATTCGTGCCATTGACGGCGTGATTCGGGTTCGGTTGATTGCCAAGTAAAAAATTTTTCTGAAGCAGAAGTTTTATTGAATAGAAACAGCCCCTGCAAGACGACCGCTCTGCCAACCGCAGAGCGACCCTTGCAGAACCCCAAATTTCGGCGATTCTATTTTTCATAGATTGCATTTTCAGAGTAGAAAACGATGCGTTAAGTGTCCAGCAGACGGGGAGTTGCTGCCGGAACGAAAAGCAAAGCTTGCGGTATCGTTTTCGCATCCCGCTGACTGCATCTAAGAAGCCTTTTATGAAAGCTCCTTATTTGCACAAAGCACAAATTCAAGGAGGTATTTTTTCATGAAAGGCATTTTCTCTTGTTTTGCGGAGTCCGCAAAGGAATTCACCAAGCTGCGGAGCTTGGTCATCACAGCATTGTTCATCGCAATCTCGATGATTATCGAGGCATTTTCCATTGACTTGCAGTTTGCAAAGTTGAACTTTGCATTTCTGGCAATCGCCGTAATTGGCATGTTGTTTGGCCCTTGCATGGGTCTGGTTGCTGGATTTGCCTGTGATATTGTTGGCTATCTGGTGCACCCAACGGGCGGCTTTTTGCCGGCATATATACTGGTTGCCGGATTGCAGGGCTTGATTTATGGTCTGTGCCTGTATCACAAGATGAATGGTCACAGCATTCAGTTCCGGAACACTACGACTGGTAAGGAATGGGATATTACCCTGTTCCTGCGTGCAGTGGTAGCCCGTCTGCTGGATGTCATCGTCATCAACCTGCTCATCAATACGAAGTTGAACCTGCATTATGGATTCATTCCGGAGCAGGCATATGGTGCGGCAATCATCGCACGGACAGCGAAGAATGTCATTGAATTGGCGTTGGATCTGCCGATGCTGTTCATTCTGCTGCCGATTGCATTGACGGCTTACCAGCGTGTATTCCGTCTGCAAAAGAAAGCGGCTGCTGCATAAGCAACCTGTTTTCTTGCAGAATCTTTTGAAAACTCCCAAACTCTGAAAAACAACAACATCCCCCTTGCGGTAAATCTGAAAACCACAAGGGGGATGTTTCTTTTTGTATTACGACCAAAAGCAAACTTACTTTCTTCTGGTACGGTTTTTCCGTTCAGTGTTCCGCTTGATGTCGCAGATACGTTCTTCGCTGTTCTGCTTGAACTGGCTGAGCATATCTTCAAAGGACAGTTCAGACATCGGCGGCTTGGGCTTTGGCGGCTGCCAAACATTCGGACGATCCCGATCCCGGCGAGGTGGACGCTGCTGGGAGCGAGCATGCGGGGCATCGCCATTCTGATTTCTGGTACGCTGTTGTTGCTGTGGCTGTTCGGTCTGCTTCATGGACAAGCTGATTTTGTTGTCCTGCATGCCGATGACTTTCACCTGTACTTCTTGCCCTTCCTGTACAAATTCGTGAATGTCATGAACAAACCGATTGGAGATTTCTGAAATGTGTACCATTCCGGTGACCGTTTCCGGTGCAGCAGCATCCGGCTGAATGGCAATGAACGCACCATAATTGGTGATGCGTTTTACTTTTCCCTGATAAGTAGATCCGATTTCTAACTGCATGTAACGCTAAAGTCCCCCTGCTCTTAAAATTTCTCTGCAATTGCCGCAGAGCTAGCTGTTTTAGTTTCTGGATGTATCATAAAAACGGTATTCATCCGGATAAGCATAGCCATAATCTTCCCGTGCCAGCTTTTCCATATAGGAATCAATATCCCCGCTGTTTAGAATGCGTTCCAGGTCTTCGTTTTCGGCTTCATAGGTTTCTGCTTGACTGCGAAGGGTGTCCAGTTCTGTTTTTCGCTCTGCAATGTTGGATTGCAGGGAAATAATGCTGGCAGTACAGCCAATCAATGCCAGAACAATGGTGATACGAATCAGTAATTTAAACAGAAATTTTCCTTTTTTGTTTTTGACGGCTTCCGGCTGGTTGTACTGCACGGCGTCGTTGAAGATTTGCTTTTTTTTCCGCTGTTGCAGACGATTTCGTTTTCCTGCACCGGCCATTCTGATTCACTTCCTGCTGTTGTTTTTTCTTATTATACAACAAATGGCGGTCTGCAATCAAGGGAATGTGGGCATTTTTTTTCTTTTTTTTGAGATTTTGTATAACATGACGAAATTTTTGCTTGATTCTCCATTGTATTCGTGCAAAAAATACCGCAGCCGGATGGAATATCTGTGATAAAAAAAGGCGGAGAAAACCGGCAGTTTTTCGGGTAATTTTCAGCAGGGAATTGCCGACAGTGAACCGCCAGAGCAGGCAGCCGAGGAGCATACCGACTGGATAGAAGAGGCGAAACTCGCCTCGACAGGCAACGGAAGTGAATGCAGCGAGCGTGACCGCACAGGTGCAGCAGAAAAGAATGTCTTCGATGGCAACGACCACCATTGCATGACGAAACAGCACTCGCAGCATCCGGAACAAGTCGAACAGCAAGCCCATTGGCAGCCCCAGCAGGCAGGCAGAGAGGAACAGCGTGGTTTGTTCCTGTACGGTGAAATAAGTATCGGGGATTTCAAACATCAGCGGAACAGCTTGCCGAGGGCAGAGAGTGCCCCTTTGCGGTCTTTGTCGCCGTATTGGAGTGACCAGATGTCGCCGGATACTCGCATATCACCGGTTTCCACGCTGACCGTGTCAATATGGAGATTTTTCCCTTTGATGACGAGTTCGCCGAGTTGAGTATAAAGGCGGATGGTGCGTTCATCGAAACAGTCCACATCCGTCACGCCGGAGAGATTCATTGCAGAGCGGTCTTCCAGAATGAGGTTGTGGTGTAGGTTGGCAGAAACAGCGGAGCGATCGGTTTTCATAAAAAATCCTTTCTCCTGTATAGATGGAGCAGTGTGTACAAGAATCAAACAGGCAGGGATGTGGATTTAAGGAGGAACAAATCTCACACCCCTGTATCTGTTAGAGTAGTTTATGCAGAGGGGAGCGGAGATAGAACGGATTATTCTGTAGATTCTATGAGAGCCTCTTCTGTTAATTGCTGAACCTGTTTTAAAATTTGTTCCAATCAAGGTTTTCCTCACTTTAACCTGTTTTAGGTTAAAAGTCGATACCTGTTGAAAAAGCATTGTATGATAACAAAAACAGGGAGGGATTTCATGAACAGCCGAATTCGTGATTTGCGAGAAGATGCAGATTTCACACAAGCACAGATTGCAAGTTATTTGAATATGTCCCAGACAGGGTACTCCAAATATGAAACAGGAGAAAATGATATTCCAACAGCTGTTTGGAAGGCACTGGCGGATTTTTATCAAGTCAGTGTTGATTATTTGATGCGGCGGACGGATGTTCGAGAACCGTATCCATCAGTTGCAAAAAAATGATTGCAAAGATGCGAAAAAGATGTTATAATAAAAATAGAATCCAATTTGTTTTTCGTTTTCTGCATATACTATTTGCAGGGAGGAAATGATGAAATGGAGAAAAAGGAGGGAAAACAGATGTTCCAAGTTTTAGCGAAGCCGATTTCTTATGCGTTGATTGTGGATGCACGGCAGGCAGATGCATTTTTAAAGCATAAGCCAAATCCGGCAATGAAAGAACGGATTTTAAGAGATGCAAAGCGATTAGAGGAACAGATGAAACCACATGAAGCAGAACAACCTGTACGGGAATCAGATTGCAATTGAATTGCCTGTGAAAGTTGGAAAAGAAAATAATGCCTATATTCAATCATTCAATTGCGGGAATGAGGTCATGAATGAATATTTAAAATATCAGGCAGAAGATGACGCACAAGCTGTGACATTTATTTTGATTGACCAAACGGCAAGGGCAATTATTGGGTATTATTCCTTGAGTTGTTCGGGATTTATTGTGGAGTCAATGGGACATTTTACAATTTATCCGGCAGTGGAAATTAAAATGTTTGCAATAGATGAACGCTATCAACATTTACCTTATTCAGCGGAAAAAGAAGATGGCACATTCAGCGATTATATTTTTCGATTTGTGATTTCCAAAATATATGAATTTACAGAAGAAATCTGCGGAGCGGATAAAGTAATCCTATATGCTGTTCCAAAGGCGAAAAATTTTTATGAGAAAAATGGATTTACCGTTTTTCCGCCGTTTATGCTGCAATCAGAAAGTCGATTTTTAGAGGGATGTATTCCCATGTATCTGGATTTATAAAAATAAACAACAAAAACCCCCGTTCGAGCAATCCGAACGGGGGTTTGTTTTCCTAAAAACGAAAAAGGAATTTTAGTCTTCCTTATTTGCATCGATGAACTTTACGATGTCGCCAACAGTCTTGATGTTTTCAGAAGCATCGTCGTCAATCTTTACTTCAAATTCGTCTTCGACAGCCATGATCAGGTCTACGATGTCCAGAGAATCTGCACCCAAATCTTCCTGAATGTTTGCATCCATTGTAACTTCGTCTGCTTCTACATCCAGCTGATCTACGATCATGTCCTTAATCTTGTCGAATGTTGTCATAATTTTTTTCCTCCAAAAGTTTATTCATTTTCATTTCCGGCAGCTGCTTTTTGTACCTCGTGAGATGGTTCTGAGAAGACGCCGATTTTTCTAAATTTAGTATACCGTTCTTTTTGTAAAATGTCAATATCTTTTTTGGATTTTACGGCTATCGTTTTCACCAAATATTCCTTAATATTTTGCGACATTTTATCTAAATCGCCCTGAGCCCCATCTTCTGGCTCTGGGATGATGGCATCTGCCACGCCAAATTCCAGCAAATCTTGTGCGGTAATCCGCATAATTTCGCAGGCTTCTCGTTCCCGAGCGGCATCTTTCCAGAGAATCGAGGCTGCACCACGGGGCGAGATGACGGAATACAGAGCGTTTTCGAGCATTGCGAGGTCATCGCATACGCCCAGTGCCAGAGCCCCACCGCTGCCGCCTTCGCCGAGTACAACGGAAACGACTGGTGTTTTCAGGGACATAAATTCCGCCAAGTTTTTCGCAATGGCTTCGCCCTGTCCCCGTTCTTCTGCCTCTACGCCGCAGAATGCCCCCGGCGTATCAATGAAGCAGATGATTGGTCGATGGAACTTTTCCGCTTGCTTTGCCAGCCGCAACGCTTTCCGGTAGCCCTCCGGATGCGGCATTGCAAAGTTGGAGCGTTTGTTTTCCTCAAGGTTGCGACCTTTGACTTCTGCGATGATGGTAACGGGTACACCGTTCAGTCGAGCGATACCGCCCAAAATTGCACCATCATCCCCATAACCTCGGTCACCGTGCAGTTCAAAGAACTCCTCAAAAATCCGTGGGAGATAGTCGTGAATGGTCGGGCGGTTTTTCTCCCGAACCAGCATTTGTTTTTCCCAAGCGGTTCGCTGTTTTTCACTGCTCATGATGCCTGCACCTCCTCTGTCTGTGTATCCTGTTCTGGCAGATAGCCGTGCAGTTGCAGCAAGGAAGAGAGGGTTTTCCGCAGCTTGCTGCGTTCTACAATCTGGTCAACAAAGCCATGCGAGAGCATGAACTCTGCCAGTTGAAAATCATCCGGCAGGTGCTGTTTAATCGTTCCCTCGATGACACGCCGCCCAGCAAATCCAATCAGAACCTTTGGTTCTGCAAGGATAATATCGCCCAGAGAGGCAAACGATGCGGTTACACCGCCCGTGGTCGGGTCAGTCATGACCGTAATATACAGCTGTCCGGCTTCGTTGTGCCGCTGAACAGCAGCAGAGGTCTTTGCCATCTGCATCAGGGATAGAATGCCTTCCTGCATTCTTGCACCGCCGGAAGCGGTGAAGGCAATGACAGGGAGTTGCTTTTCGGCTGCCCGTTCAAAAGCACGGGTAATTTTTTCGCCGACTGCACTGCCCATAGATGCCATCATAAAATGGGAATCCATAATAATGATGACTGCACGAGAACCTTGAATGGTGCATTCTCCAGTGAGAACGGCATCTTTCAAGCCTGTCTTTTCCTGTAACTGTGCGACTTTTTCCGCATAGTTCGGGAAAGAGAGGGGGTCTAAGCTTTCCAGTTCTGCATCATATTCCACAAAGCTGTTCGCATCTGCGGTAATTTGCAGCCGTTCCTTTGCCGTCAGTCGGGCATGATATCGGCAATTCGGGCAGACCTTTCCGGCCTCCTGAAAGACCGTCAGCAGAACGGTATGCTGGCAGCGTGGGCATTTGAAGGTTGGCTGCTCGTGAGCATGAGCCCCTTCTTCACCATAAAACCGTTTGGTTACGGTTTTGAATAAATCATCTAACATGTTTTCTACCACCATCGGATCAGCCGCCTGACGGCAAGGCTGGTTTTGTTGTTGTGATTGTGCTTATGATTGTTTGTGTTTGGAATCCTCCAGCCAATGCATGAGGAATGCATTGTCATATGTGCCTTGTTCAAAGGCTTCTGTTTTCAGCAGACGCAGTTGAAAGTCAATATTCGTTTCTACGCCATCTACCAAAAATTCTGACAATGCCCACCGCATTTTCTGGATGGCTTCTTTTCGGGTTGGAGCATGCACAATCAGCTTTGCAATCATGGAATCATAATAAGGCGGGATTGTGTAGCCCTGATAGATGGCACTGTCAATTCGAACGCCCATGCCGCCCGGCAGGTGCAACGCCTGAATCGTCCCTGGAGAGGGGCGGAAGTTGCAGTCCGGATTTTCGGCATTGATGCGGCATTCAATAGCATGACCACGCAGCGTGATGTCTTCCTGTGTAAACGGCAGCGGTTCGCCCTGAGCGATTCGCAGCTGCGTCTGTACCAAGTCAATGCCGGTCACCCATTCGGTAACAGGGTGTTCCACCTGAATTCTGGTGTTCATCTCCATGAAGTAGAAATTCCGTTCATGGTCAACCAGAAATTCAATCGTGCCAGCGTTGCAGTAGCCGCAGGCTTTCGCAGCAGCAACCGCTGCTTTCTGCATGGCATTCCGCAATTCTGGAGTCATGAGAGGACTCGGGCTTTCTTCCAGCACCTTTTGATTTCGCCGCTGCATACTGCAATCCCGTTCGCCGAGGGCAACGGTGTTGCCATATTCATCTGCAATAATCTGCACTTCTACATGATGCGGGCCAACAATCAGCTTTTCGAGATAAACTGTGTCATCTCCGAAGAACTTCTTTGCCTCTTCCTGTGCAACGTGCAGCTGTTCTTCCAGCTGTTCTTCACTGTCTACCCGCCGGATACCACGACCGCCGCCGCCGGCAGAAGCCTTGACGAGTACCGGATACCCGATTTTCTTTGCAATTTCCTTTGCCTCTTCGATGGAGTGCAATGCACCCTCTGAACCTGGAATAACAGGAACGCCAGCAGCCTTCATAGTTTCCTTTGCCTGAGCCTTGTCGCCCAGCATGGCAATGCATTCCGGAGAAGGACCAATGAATGTGATGTCATTTTCCCGACAGAGTTTTGCAAACTCTGCATTTTCGGATAAGAACCCGAATCCCGGATGGACTGCTGTTGCACCTGTCTGGCGGCAGGCTTCAATGATGGAATCCATTCGCAGATAGCTGTCTGCGGTTGCCGGAGCACCGATGCAGACGGCACGGTCTGCAAACTTGACGTGCAGGGCATCTCGGTCAGCAGTGGAATACACGCTGACACAGCCCAGATTCTGTTCCCGGCAAGCCCGAATGATGCGGACAGCAATTTCTCCTCGATTGGCAATCAATACTGTATCAAATCGCATACGGCAACGCCTTTACACTTCGACTGCGAATTTGATTTCGCAGGTAACCGCTTTTTTGCCGGCAACGCTGGCAACTGCCTTACCGATACCAATTGGGCCTCTCTGGCTGATGATTTCCACTTCCAGATCCAAAACATCGCCCGGTACAACCTGCTTGCGGAACTTTGCCTTGTCGATTCCGGCAAACAGAGCGATTTTGCCCTTAAATTCCGGCTGTGAGAGGATGCAAACTGCACCTGCCTGTGCCAGCATTTCCACCATCAGAACGCCCGGTGTCACTGGCTTTTCCGGAAAGTGACCCTTAAACCAGAAATCATCTTCCTTGATATACTTTCTGGCAACGACTTTCTTTCCAACTTCCATGGACAGGACTTCGTCAATCAACAGGAACGGATTACGATGCGGAATAATTTCCTTGATCTGCTCCTGATTCAGTAATACTTCTGCCATATGGACTCCTTTCGTTATTCAACCCGTAAAATCGGCTGGTCATATTCAACAGCTTCGCCGTTTCCGACCAGAATTTCCGCAACAGTGCCTTCGATTTCGCTCTGAACCTCATTCATGAGCTTCATGGATTCGATGATAAACAGCACATCGCCCTTTTTGATTTGGTCGCCAACCTTGACGAATGGCGGCTGGTCTGGAGCAGAGGCTGCATAAAACGTGCCGACAATCGGAGCTTTTACGAACTTGCCAGCCGGAGCAGCTGCTTTGGCTTCTGGAGCAGGTGCAGCCGCAACCGGAGCGGCTGCCAGCGGAGCAGCCGCTGCTGCAACCGGAAGACTTTCGACAACGGTCTGTGCAGCTGCCTTTTTGCCCTTTACTGTAATGGTGCTGTCACCATTTTGAACGGTAATCTCGCCCAGATTTTTATCTGCTACGAGGTCCGCTAATTTTTGGATGAATTCAAGATTCATGTGATTGTTTTCCATGCGATTTTCTCCTTAGTCTACGCACTTCTTAAAGCACAGGGTCGCATTGTGACCGCCGAATCCCAACGAGTTGGAGAGGGCAGCCTTGACTTCGCATTCCACAGGTGCTTCGGTGCAGTAATCCAAATCACATTCTGGGTCTGGTGTGGTGTAACCGATGGTCTGGTGCAGGAAGTTTTCGTGAACCGACATTGCAGAAACAATGGCTTCTACCGCACCCGTACCGCCGAGCATGTGTCCCGTCATGGATTTGGTTGAGTTGATTTTAACGGTCTTTGCTGCTTCTTCACCCAGTGCAATCTTAATGGCTCTGGTTTCATACTTGTCGTTCAGACCAGTGGAAGTACCATGTGCATTGATGTATGTAATATCAGACGGCTGCAAGCCTGCTTCGGTGTAAGCGTTGACCATTGCCTTTGCAGCAGCTTCGCCCTCCGGAGCTGGAGAAGTCATGTGATAAGCGTCACAGGTTGCCCCGTATCCAGCCAGTTCACAGTAGATTTTTGCACCTCTTGCAACAGCGTGTTCGTATTCTTCCAGCAGCAGAACGCCGCAGCCTTCGCCCAGAACAAAGCCGCTCCGGTTTTTGTCGAACGGCGTGGAAGCCTTTGCCGGGTCAGTTTCTTTGGTGAGGGCTTTCATGGTCTTGAATCCGCCGATGGTAAATTCATCAACAGAAGATTCTGTACCGCCGCACAGGCAGACATCCAGATAACCGTCCTTGATTTTCCGGAATGCTTCGCCGATGGCATGGGTGGCAGAAGCACAGGCAGTTACGGTACAGTAATTATCGCCCCGGAAGTTGGTCTTCATGGCAACCTGACCGCCAGCCATGTTGGAAATCATCATTGGAACGAAGAACGGAGAAATCCGGTTCGGACCTTTTTCCAGATAAATGCTGTGCTGTTTCTGGGTCATTTCCAGACCGCCAACACCGCAGCCGATAATGACACCGCAGCGATACGGGTCAAGGTCTTTGAGGTCAGAGCCGCAATCTTCCAGAGCTTCCTTGGCAGCAACAACGGCAAACTGGGTAAAGCGTTCCATGTGGCGGATGTCTTTCTTGTCCAGATGTGCAGCCGGGTCAAAATCCCGTACGATACCAGCAACGCTGATTTCAACTTCTGTGGTATCAAATGTATCAATGGTAGAGATGCCGAGCTTGCCCTGCTTGACGTTGTTCCAGAAGGTTTCCAGATTGCAGCCGAGCGGGTTCACAGTTCCCATACCAGTAATGACAACTCGTTTCATAAAAAATCCTTTCTTCGACAGCGATGCTGTCAAATTATGATGATGGTGATGGTATTGGTGGAATGAGAACGCCTGCCGGAGGAGTTCCGGCAAGCGGTTCACAAACATCCTGTTGAAAGCGTTTTGTACAATGCTTGTGGAATGATGGGTTACATCATCAAGCCGCCGGAGATTTCAATCACCTGACCGGTGACATAGCTGGCATCGTCCGAGCAGAGGAACGAAACCACGCTTGCGATTTCTTCCGGCTGACCGTAACGACCCATTGCAACCAGTCCCAGCATTTTATCCCGCTGTTCATCGGTGAGAGCGTCTGTCATCGGGGTCTTGATAAAGCCCGGAGCGACAGCGTTGACGGTGATACCTCTCGAACCGAGTTCCTTCGCAGCGGTCTTTGTCATGCCGATGATGGCAGCCTTAGAAGCGGAATAGTTCATCTGTCCTGGGTTGCCGTACAGACCGGCAACGGATGCCAGGCTGACCACTCTGCCGTGCTTCTGGCGGAGCATCACAGCACCAACCAGCTTCATCATGTTGAATACACTCTTCTGGTTGACAGCGATGACAGCATCATACTGTTCTTCAGACATGCGGAGCAGCAAGCCGTCTTTTGTAATGCCGGCGTTGTTGACCAGAGCGTCAATGCCACCGAACTGCTTCTTAACAGCCTTGACCATTTCTTCACACTGTGCATAATCTGCAACATTCGCCGGAAACAGAGCCACTTCTACACCGTAAGAACGGCAAGTTTCAGCGACTTTTTCAGCGTTTGCCTTATCCCCATCGCTTGGATAGTGATTGATAGCGATATTGTAACCGTCTTTTGCAAGACGTTCTGCGATACAAGCACCGATGCCCTGAGATGCACCGGTAATCAATGCGGTTGCCATAGGAGAAACCATCCTTTCTGTGTTTCGTGTTTATCGGTTGAGCAGTTTTTCAGCCTGTCCCATCATTTCCTGAATCACTTCTGCACACGGCTTCACATCGTGTACCATGCCGGCAATCAGACCGCACAGGAACGAGCCTTCTTCGACGTTGCCGTCCACAACTGCCTTTCGCAGTGAGCCAACGGTGAGGGCTTCAAAGTCCTCCGGCGGAGCAGCTTTCTTTTCGAGTTCGAGCAGCTTCTTGGTAAACTTGGTTTTTACACCACGGCACGGGCTGCCGGAGAAGACACCGGTTACAGCGTTGTCGGTGTCCTTTGCTTTCAGGACTAAATTCTTATAGTTTTCGTGAATCTGGCATTCGGTCGTTGCGAGGAAACGAGTTCCCACCTGAACGCCCTCTGCACCCAGCATGAATGCAGCGGCAACGCCTCTGCCGTCAGCGATACCGCCGGCAGCGATGACCGGAACGGAAACGGCATCCACAACCTGCGGAACTAAGCACATGGTTGTGTTCTGACCGATATGGCCGCCGGATTCCATGCCCTCTGCAATGATGGCATCTGCACCGGAGCGTTCCATTCTTCTTGCGAGAGCAACAGACGGAACAACCGGAACGACTTTAATACCAGCTTCTTTCCAAGCTGCCATATATTTGCCTGGATTGCCAGCACCTGTGGTAATCATCGGCACTTTTTCGTCAATGACCAGCTGTGCCAAATCTTCGGCATTCGGGCTCATCAGCATGATGTTCACGCCAAACGGCTTGTTGCCGACTTTTTCCTTGCAAATGCGAATTTGTTCTCTGAGGTAATCAATCGGGGCACTGCCGCCGGCAATGATGCCGACACCGCCGGCATTGGTGACAGCAGAAGCAAGGGTGCTCTCTGCGATCCAAGCCATACCGCCCTGAAAAATCGGATATTTGCATCCGAACAGTTCTGTAATTTTTGTTTTCATCTAAACGATTCCTTTCTGAGTTCAGACATGGATTAATATTCCATGATAATGGCTGCATAGGTCAAGCCAGCACCAAATCCAACCAGACAAATCTTGTCGCCTCTCTGGATTTTTCCTTCCCGAATGCCTTCATCTAATGCAATTGGAATGGATGCACTGGAAGTATTGCCGTGGTGGTCGATGTTGACAATGACCTTTTCCATTGGCTGTTTCAGATATTTCATTGCAGTTTCGATGATTCGCATATTTGCCTGATGCGGAACAACCTTGTCCAAGTCGTTCAGGTCGAAACCGATTTTTTCCGCTGCCAGACGAGCTGCCTTTTCGAGGGCGTGTGTTGCAAAGCGGTAAACTTCTCTGCCGTCCTGCAACATGGTGTATTCCCATCCCTGCGGAGCAAGCTGCATATCCGGGTCACCGCATTCTACTTCCCGTTTTGCCTTTACGAACGGGGAGCGTGGCAGTGCACTGTGTGCATAGAGATATTTTGCCCCTGTTCCGTCTGCACCCAGATGACTGGTATACAGGGCATCCGGAGCATATTCAATGATTGCAGCGGCTGCACCATCTCCGAACAGAATGCAGGAAGAACGGTCGCTGTAGTTGGTAATTTTGGATAAGCTTTCATTGGCAACCACCAATGCATATTTCATATGAGGGTCGGTCATCAAAAACCGGTGTGCTGTGTCCATTGCATAAACAAAGCCAGAGCAGGCAGCGTTCAGGTCAAAGCAAGCTGCATTGACGGCTTTCGTTTCCCGTTGAATGATACAGGACATCGAAGGCGTACAAAATTCGCCTGTGATGGTGGTATCAATAATCAGCCCGATGTCTGCTGGGTCGATGCCAGCGGTTGCGATTGCCTGCTGTGCAGCCTGTACCCCCATGTACCATGTCGGTTCGCCATCGGAAACGTGCCGGACGCTGATGCCAGTTCTTGTTCGAATCCATTCATCGTTGGTTTCCACCATTTCTGACAGATCCGCATTGGTCAGCGTGCAGGGCGGTGTATAGCTGCCAGTGCCTAAAATGTGAATGCCCATGCAAAAAAATCCTCCGTTCCTATTGTTTCAAGTGAAAATTTGTGGTATGATAGGAGCATGGATGACTGTGAAACAGTCCGCCGCACAAATTCATACATTTTATATTATAAAGGATTTCGGCACATTTTGCAATGCGGAAAGCAGTGATTTTCTGTCGCTTTGGAACAAATCCTATTTTTTGCACAAAATGTGCGGTTAGTTTTTGTGCATTTTGTTCCTTTTCCCGAAATTCACAACGAAAGGATGTTTATCATTATGACCGTTTCTCTTTTTTCCGGACAGGGTTCTCAATATCCGGGCATGGGTTTGGATTTGCTGGCATCACATCCGGCACTGGCAGTGATTTATGACACAGCCTCTTCCATATTAGGATTTAACCTGAAGGAAATCATTCAGAACAGCGAAGCAGAAACTCTCTCCCGGACGATTTACGCACAGCCGGCGATTATGGCAACTTCTCTCTGCTGCTTGGGAGCAGCAAAGGAACAGGGCTATACATTTGATGCGGTTGCAGGGCATTCGCTGGGTGAATATGCAGCGATGGTGGCAGCTGGTATGCTGTCGCTGGAAGACGGTTTTCGGGTCATCAAGGCTCGTTCTGAAGCAATGGATGCCGCTGCACAGCAGGCAGATGGTGCAATGTGTGCCATTATGAAGCTGAAGCCGGAAGAAGTAGAAGAAATTTGTGCAGCAACCGAAGGCTATGTTGTTCCGGCAAACTATAACTCCAGCGTGCAGACTGTTATCGCTGGCGACAAGGCAGCAGTAGAAGCAGCCGCAGCCGCTTGCAAGGAAAAGAAAGCTCGTGCGATTCCGTTGGCAGTTGCCAGTGCATTCCATACCAAGTTGATGCAGCCGGCAGCCGATGCTTTTTATGAAGCGATTCAGGGCGTTTCGTTCCAGAAGCCACAGGTACGGTTCTATTCCAACGTGCTAGGCACAGAATTGACCGATTTCAGCGATATGCCGACGCTGCTGGCAAAGCACATTGTTTCTCCGGTACGGTTTACGCAGGAACTGGCACAGATGCAGGCAGACGGAGCAGATACCTTCATTGAATTTGGGCCAAAGGCAGTTCTGACCGGACTGGTAAAGAAAACCTTGAAAGATGTCACCGCAAAGAATTGCGAATCCGTGGACACCTTAAAAGAGGTGATGGCATAACATGGAACATTACACCTTGATCGGGCATCCGCTCGGGCACTCCATGTCCCCATGGATTCATGAGCGGCTGTTTGCGTTGGCAGGTCGGGAGGCGGATTATACGCTGACCGACTTGGTTGCAGAGGATTTGACCTTGCAAATTGACGATTTACGGGCGATGCAGGGCTTTAACATCACCATTCCGCACAAGATGGAAATCATTCCGTTTTTGGATGATATGGCGGAATCGGCACAGCGGTATCAGTCTGTGAACTGTGTCGTGAATCGCCGTGGAAATCTGATTGGCTATAATACGGATTGTGATGGCTTTTTGCGGTCTGTGGAATCGTTTCCACTGGATGGAAAAGTCTTGCTGCTTGGCTGCGGCGGTGTCGGCAGAATGATGGCAACCGAAGCGGTTCTGCATGGAGCAGATTTGACGATTGGCATTCTGGAGCGGCATATTCCCATGGCAAAGACCTTTTTAGAGGAATTGCGGGAACTCGTACCGGAAGCATCTGTTCGCTATGCTCTGACTGCCGAACTGGACGAACCGTTTGACTTGGTGCTGAACAGCACACCCGTTGGAATGTATCCGAAAGTGGATGCAATGCCGCTGACGGAATCGCTGTTGCAGCAGTGCGGAGCGGTTTTTGATGCCATCTACAACCCGACCGAAACAAAATTGATTCAGACTGCAAAGGCAATGGGCAAGCCAGTTTGCGGCGGAGCAGCCATGCTGGTCTGGCAGGCAGTCAAGGCACATGAAATCTGGAACGAAGATACTTATTCCAACGAACAGATTCAGGCATTGATTGCAGAAATGGAAGCAGAGATTCAACGATTGTTTTCCTAAGGAGGGCTATGAAATGACTTTGTTTTTATGTGGATTTATGGGCTGCGGAAAAACCGCCCTTGGAAAAGCATTGGCAAAGCGGCTGGAATTGCCGCTGGTTGATATGGATGATTTGATTGTAGAGCGAGAGGGCATGACCATTCCGGAGATTTTTGACCAGAAGGGCGAATCATATTTCCGAAAAGTGGAATCTAGATTAGTTGATGAGTTGGCACATACTCCACAGATTGTATCTTGTGGTGGTGGTGTCATGACCAATCCGTTAAATGCATTGATTGTACGGCAGAGTAATGGAATCATCGTTTATTTGCAGCAGAAATTTGCAGTCTGCTATGAGCGAATCAAAGATGACCCGAACCGTCCGATTGTTCAGAGTCATACAAAGGAAGAATTGCAGCGGATTTTCGACAATCGGGAACGCTGGTATCAAGTCAATGCCACTTATTCCGTTCTGGCAGGAGAAACACCGGAGGAATCTGCTGACCGTGTGATGCGGATTTTGAAGAAGTGGAGTCCGCAGTTTTTGCCGAAGGAGGAAGTTTGAAATCTTATAGAAAATGGATTTTAGTATTTGTACTGCTTTTGGCTGTGGGAGCAGGTGGTTTTCTGCTAGGGCGAGAAACTGCACCAGATAGTACAACGAGTACGTTGTCATGGATGCAATGTGATACCATTTATGTCACGATTCTCGAAAAACAGGACGGCAATTATTTTCATGTGAAAGGTTTATCTGTGAATGATGTAAATGGGCAGGGAGAATACAGCTTTTCGTTGGAAGATGATGCGAAATTAGTCTGGCGTGGCACGGAGATTACCGCAGCGGATTTGCAGGTGGGGGACAATATCGCAATTACGTATAGTGGCGGTGTGTTGGAGATCTATCCTGCACAATTCGCAAAAGTGCTGCAAATAAAGAAATTGTCGTAAAATGACAGTTTTCATGTTGATTCGATTATACAATGCAAACAACAATCCGTCAAATCAAAAAAGGAGTTATCAACTATGACCATCTATCATGCCGTAATCCACACCATGACCGAAGCTGGCACCATACCACATGGTTTTCTGACGGTGGAGAACGGAAAAATTACTTGTGTCCAGTCCGGCGACCCGGACACTGTAACCGAAGACGACTTAGACGCAAAAGGCAGTCTGCTGCTGCCGGGCTTTATTGATGCCCATACGCACCTAGGCATTTTAGAGGACGGCTTAGACTTTGAGGGGGACGATTGCAACGAATGCACCGACCCATTCACGCCTCATCTGCGAGCCATTGACGGCGTGAATCCCTTAGACCGCTGTTTTTCCGAAGCTTTGGCTGCTGGCGTGACCACCGTTATGACAACGCCGGGCAGTGCAAATCCTTGCGGCGGAACGATGCTGATTCTGAAAACTGCCGGAAACTGCGTGGATGATATGAAATTGACGTTCGGCGGTATTAAGTTTGCACTGGGCGAAAATCCGAAGAGCGTCTATCATGGCAGAGATGAAATGCCGTTTACCCGAATGGCAACTGCTGCCATTATCCGAGAGGGGCTGTATAAAGCAAAACGCTATCTGGAACAGTGGGAGGCAGTCGAAGAAGCTGAAGATCAGCCGGATTATGATGCAAAGTGCGAAGCCCTGCTGCCACTGCTGCGAAGAGAATACAAGGCACATTTTCATTGTCATCGTGCAGATGATATGATGACCGCCATTCGGATTGCAAAGGAATTTCATTTGGATGCGGTTTTGGTACATGGTACAGAGGGACACCGCATTCCGGACATCATTCAGCGAGCAGGTGTGCCGATTATCTGCGGCCCGATTCTCTGTGACCGCTGCAAACCGGAACTGCGGGATTTGGAAATCACCACGCCAAATATTCTGTATCAGCATGGCGTTTCAATTGCTCTTTGCACCGACCACACCGTGATTCCAATTCAGTATCTGGCAACCACAGCAGCACTGGCAGTGAAAGGCGGTTTGCCGTATGAAGCAGCACTCGAAGCCATTACGGTGCAGCCTGCAAAGATTTTGGGCGTTGAAGACCGAGTTGGCAGCTTGAAAGTTGGAATGGATGCTGATTTGCAGCTGTATCATGGAAATCCGTTGGATTTGCAGTGTGACCCATGGTTAGTAATGGTAGACGGAAAAGTCTGCAAAGGACAGGAATATTTCGCATTATAACAAAAATACAATTCCGCCGCAGGCGACTGTGGTCGAGCTGGCTCAGCTCGGCGGGGTGATTCCCCACAGTGTGGGGAAATGTCCCGAAGGGACAAAAGGGAAGGGCATCCTCTAAAATGGGGGCAAGCTGCTCTCCTTAACAAACGTATTGATTAGGCATTGTTGCAATCTAAGAGAAGTAAGCAAATGCTGTTCGCCATTCTAAAAACAAAAAACTTCCTGAAAACTGCAATCTAAGAAAGATTCATAGGCAATTCGGACAACACAACCACAGGCGAACAGCACACAGGCAAAGAGCGAAGCAATTTTGCCGAACCGCACAGAATTGTTTTCCCAAGAAGCAAGCATACACAGTCTATATCTTAATCGAAAACAGGTTTCCTATCTGAATTAGAATCAAGCCTTGCATTGTCTGTTCGGATATGGTACAATAAATCTACAAAAATTTTATCAATCAAAAGGAGTACTCCCATGCAATACGGTTATTTTGACCTTGCGAACAAGGAATATGTTATCACCCGACCGGACACCCCGTCCGCTTGGGCAAACTATCTCGGCTCACCGGAATACGGTGCGATTATCTCCAACAACGCCGGCGGTTACAGCTTTGTAAAGTCCGGTGCAAACGGCAGAATTACTCGTTATCGGTTTAATTCCAATATGGCATTGCCGGGCAGATATATCTATCTGCGGGATAACGATGCTAACGACTATTGGTCGGCATCATGGCAGCCAGTTGGAAAGCCGCTGGATACCTATAAAAGCACCTGTCGGCATGGTACTGCCTATACCGTGATTTCTGCGGAATATAGCGGTATTCGTTCCGATGTGACTTATTATGTGCCGGATGGGGCAACGCATGAAGTTTGGCGGGCAATCATCACCAACAACAGCGACCGCCCAAGAAATCTGTCTGCATTTGGCTTTGTGGAATTTACCAACGAAGACAATTACGAACAGGATCAAGTCAACCTGCAATATTCTCTGTTCATCTCTCGGACAGCGTTTGAACAGAATAAGATGATGCAGTACATCAGCGAATACAGCGAAAAGGATGCAACCAGCCGGTTCTTTGGTATGGTTGGTGCACCGATTACCGCATACAACGGCAGCTTAGAGCACTTTATTGGCTCTTATCGGACGTATTCCAATCCAATTGCCGTGGAAAGCGGACATTGTGACAATGAACTGAACTACAACTCCAATTCTTGCGGTGCATTGCAGACAGAATTGACCTTGCAGCCGGGCGAATCCAAGGAATTGATTTTCGTACTGGGTCGCAAGACCAGTGCAGAAGCAGACGAAATCCTGCACACTTATGAAACTCCTGGAAAAGTGGATGCAGAAGTTGCAGCTCTCAAGCAGTTCTGGCATGAAAAGTTGAATCATTTCTCTGTAGAAACGCCATCCGAAGCCTTTAATAATATGATTAACGTTTGGAACGCTTATCAGTGTTTCATCACCTTTATTTGGTCGAGAGCAGCTTCCTTTATTTATTGCGGTCTGCGGAACGGCTATGGTTATCGGGATACCGTGCAGGATATTCAGGGGATTATTCACCTCGACCCAGAACTTGCAGCAGAAAAGATTCGGTTTATGCTGTCTGCACAGGTAGACAATGGCGGTGGTCTGCCGCTGGTCAAGTTTAATCACAATGCTGGTCATGAAAATACACCGGATGATCCGGAATATGTCAAGGAAACCGGACATCCGTCCTATCGGGCAGACGATGCCTTGTGGCTGTTCCCAACGATTGCGAAGTATGTTGGCGAAAGCGGAAACGCTGCATTCTATGATGAAGTGATTGTTTACGCAAACGGTGGAGAAGATACTGTTTATGACCATCTGAAGCGTGCGATTCAGTTTTCCATGGAACGGCTGGGCGACCACAATATGCCGGCTGGTCTGCATGCCGACTGGAACGACTGCCTGCGGCTCGGCAAGAAGGGCGAATCAACCTTCGTTGCTTTCCAGCTTTATTATGCAATGACCATGATGAAGAAGCTGGCAGCAGAACGAAACGATGCTGTTTATGTGGATTATCTGGAAGATGCACAGGCAAAGCTTGCACAGACGCTGGAAACCTGCTGGGACGAAGATCGCTTCATCCGTGGCATTCGGGAAGATGGTGTGATTGTTGGAGCGAAGAAAGACCCAGAAGCAAATATGTGGTTGAATCCGCAGAGCTGGAGTGTGATTTCTGGATTTGCCAGCAAGGAGCAGGCAGACACAGCAATGCAATCGGTTGCAGACATTCTGGATACGCCATATGGTGCAAAGCTGCTCGAACCGCCGTATCGGCATCATTATTTTGACGGTGCATTGATGCATATTTTCAATCCGGATACCAAGGAAAACGGTGGTATTTTCTCGCAGTCGCAGGGCTGGCTGATTCTTGCAGAAGCTTTGCTGGGACACGGAAACGCTGCATTCCGGTACTTCACAGAAAGCTCTCCGGCTGCAATGAATGACAAGGCAGAAATTCGGGTCATGGAACCATACGTTCACGGACAGTTTACCGAATCCTCTGCATCTCCGTATGCTGGACGGGCACACGTACATTGGCTGACCGGAACTGCTTCTACTGTTATGGTTGGCTGTGTGGAAGGTATTTGCGGAATGCGTCCGGATGCAGATGGTTTGGCAATTCGTCCATCCATTCCGGCAGAATGGGACGGCATGAAGATGCATAAGGTATTCCGTGGCAAGCAGCTGAACATTATCGTACAGAATCCGAACCATGTAGAAAGTGGTGTTTGTGCATTGACCTTGAACGGGGAAGCATTGCAGGGTGATTATGTACCGGCAGAAAAGTTGCAGGATACCAATGAAATCGTGGTAACACTGGGCAAGTAAGGAACTTGTATGGAATGAAATAACGTGAAGAAGAGCCGCTGTGTGAAAGAAATTCACATAGCGGCTTTTTTATAGAAGAGTGGTTGCAAGATACGAGCCGCTTCCGAAAAAATAAAAAACAGGATTGACAAATCTACAAAAGTTGCGTATAATAATAAAGAACAACAGCCATTCGGCTGCTATAAGGAAAAAACGGAGCAGTAAGAGTAACAGCATGATTCGGATAACAGAGAGTGTCGGGCAGGTGAAACGGCATATCCGGCAGCTGCGAAGTGCCACTGTTAGTTGATGCGGGGAACTGTAAGCTCAGCTTATAAAGTATCCAATTCCGTCAGCCCTCGTTACGGGTGTATGAGTGAAAAATCAGAGTGGAACCGTGGTGCTTCCTTACCACCTCTGCATGGGCATTTTTGTGTCCGGCAGAGGATTTTTTTATGTATGGATTCATTTTTTGACTGAAAGGAAGGGATTGCCTTGTTCCGAACATTAAAAGAAGATATTGCTATCGTCAAGCAGAAAGACCCAGCTGCTCGCAGCACATTGGAAATTCTGTTGACGTATTCCGGTTTGAAAGCTGTCCGCAGCTATCGAAGAGCACACTGGTTTTATGAACACGGGTTCTTTACCATTGCCCGTATCATCTCGCAGCGTGCCCGACATCGTACCGGCATTGAGATTCACCCCGGTGCAAAAATCGGAAAGGGTTTATTTATTGACCACGGCATGGGCGTTGTCATTGGAGAAACCACCGAAATCGGGGAAAATTGTCTGCTGTATCAGGGCGTGACACTGGGCGGCACAGGAAAAGACAAAGGAAAACGTCACCCAACTTTAGGAGATAATGTGATGGTGGGAGCTGGTGCGAAAGTATTAGGGCCAATCACCATTGGAAACAATGTAAAAGTCGCTGCCAATGCGGTTGTTTTGAAGCCAATTCCAGATAACTGTACCGCTGTCGGTGTTCCGGCAAGAGTTGCACGCTGTGCCGGAAAGAAAATCGTGGAAGATTTGGATCAGATGACCTGTCCAGACTTGAACTTACAGGATATTGATGCACTGAAGAGCAGTGTCACTGCCCTGCATCAGGAATTATCTGCATTGGAAGACCAGAAAACAGAGGACAAATAATTTATGACAGACCGAGAATGCCTGCCGCTTGGTGGGCGTTCTGTTCTCCAATTATGCAAGAAAGAAAGGAATGCAAAGATATGCATATTTACAACACTTTGACCAGAAAAAAAGAGGAATTAGTTCCGATTGAACCGAATCACATCCGCATTTATGCCTGCGGCCCAACTGTTTACAACTATATTCATATCGGAAATGCCCGTCCAATCTGTGCGTTTGACGTGCTGCGGCGGTATCTGAAGTATCGTGGCTATGAAGTGACCTATGTACAGAACTTCACCGATGTCGATGACAAAATCATTCGTCGGGCAAACGAAGAGGGCGTACCAGCTTCTGAACTGTCCGAACGGTATATTCGGGAATACAAGACCGATGCACACGGCTTGAATGTTATGGATGCGGACATCCATCCGAAAGTAACAGAAAACATGGATTTGATTATTGACATGGTGAAGAAACTTGTGGAAAGCGGTCATGCATATGAATCCAACGGTGATGTTTACTTCCGCACCACTTCTTTTGCCGACTATGGCAAGCTTTCCGGTCAGCCGATGGAAGAATTACAGGCAGGTGCTCGAATTGATGTCAATGACCAGAAAGAAAATCCGCTGGACTTTGCTGTTTGGAAAGCTGCAAAGCCGGGTGAACCATACTGGGAATCTCCATGGGGTAAGGGTCGCCCGGGCTGGCATATTGAATGCTCTGCAATGTCTACGCACTATCTGGGCGATACGCTCGATTTGCACTGTGGCGGTCAGGACTTGATTTTCCCGCATCACGAAAATGAAATTGCACAGAGTGAAGCTGCTACAGGCAAGGCATTCTCGCATTACTGGATGCACAACGGCTATATCAATATTGACAACAAGAAAATGTCCAAGTCGCTGGGCAATTTCTTCACGGTTCGGGAAGTTGCAGAACAGTACGGCTATGAAGTCATTCGTTATATGATGATTCAGGCACACTACCGCAGCCCAATTAACTATTGCAAGGAATTGCTGGATGCTTGCAAGGCATCTCTGGAACGGCTCTATACCTGCCGGAACACCTTAGGCCGTGCCATTGCAGCCGCTCCGGCTGGCGATTGCAGCGAAGCTGCAAAGGAACTCTTTGCACAGCGGGAACAGCAGTTCATCACGGCAATGGACGATGACTTGAACACTGCTGACGGCATTACAGCCTTGTTTGAACTCGCAAGAGAACTGAACCGGATGAGTGCGGATGCAACCACATCAAAGGGACAGCTGGAAGCTGGTGCAAAGCTGTTTGACAGTCTGACCGATGTACTGGGCATTTTGTATCAGAGAAAGCAGGAAGACGCCATTCCGGCAGAAGTGCAAACTTTGATCGAAGAACGGGCAGCTGCAAGAAAGGCAAAGAACTTTGCGGAAGCAGACCGTTTGCGGGATGCGATTGCAGCGTTGGGCTATCGGGTCAAGGAAACCCGTCAGGGTACGCAGATTGAAAAGCTGTAAGCAGAAGACCTCCCTCTGAAAAAACCGAGCAGACCGGCTGTCCGCAGCCGGTTTCTGTATTTCATCCCAACTCGAATAGAAAGGAATCCTATGGCAAAACTCAGTAAAAAAGGCATTTCCACCTTGTTGGTTCTGCTGGTTGTCGTTTCGCTGCTCAGCTTAACCATGTTCTCGTGTACCATTCGGATGGCACAAAAAGACAGTACCTATATTGATATGGGAAAAGCACATCTGTTACAGTTGGAAACTCCGGCAGATGATGCCCCTGTAATGATTGTACATACATCCGTCGGAGATATTACGGCGGTGCTTTATCCGGAAGTTGCTCCAAATTATGTGGCACAGTTTACAGAACTGGTGGAAAAGGGCTATTATGACGGGACGTATGTTTACCAGACTGAGCCGGGCGTTTATTTTCGGGCAGGCAGTCCGAATGCAGATGGCACACTGGATGACCAGCTGGACGAGAGCCGACAGAAAGTAGAAACCGAAACCTCTGCGGATTTGTGGCCGTTTCGGGGGGCATTTTGTGCACCGGTGACCGAGAAAGACAATAACTTTTTCAAGATGCTGTTTGGAAACGATGTTTCCTACTGCGGAACACGGTTTTTGGTCTGCAATACCATTGAATTTGACGAAGAAACCAAAACCGAACTGGCAGATACAGACGAAAGTGCAGCTGCGGTGACGGATACTTTTTTGAGCTGGGGCGGTATTCCGAACTATGCCCAGCAGATGACCATTTTTGCACAGGCATATGGAAAAGAAAGCTTTTCTGTAATTGATACCATCACCGGAGCAGCAACGCCATCAGAAAACGGCACAACCGCAACAACGGTTTCCACTGCAAAATCCGATGCACCGATTCAGATTGAAACGATTACCCTCACCACTTGGGGCGAAACGGAGCAGGATGCCTATGTACCGGAAAACAGCATTTCCTGATGTGTGAAACATCTGGTTGATTTTCTAAAAATTACCTGTTTTGTGAAAAATATACGAATTCAGAGAAAAACATTTCGTTTTTTGCACGGTGCTGTGACAAAAGAAAAAGCAGAACACTTTCTGTTTCCGTCAAACATCACAAATTCGTGGAAAAATCCTGTAGGGATACTTTACAAGCCCTGAAAAATCGTGTATAATAAAGGGTGTTCTTATGTAAACTATGTGTAACCGGCGAACCAATCCGGATAACAGAGGTGAGAGTATGAAACGAATCCCAGCATTGCTGTTGAGCAGTGTGTTACTTTTGGAGGGATTGACGGGATGCGGCAGCCAGCAGGAAACTGCGGTCAAGAATTTTACCGCCCCGGAACAAGGCGAGGAATTGGTTGTCATCCATGTGAAAGACTATGGCACGATTAAAATCAAAGTATTTTCTGATTTGCTGCCAAAGGCGTGCGAGAATTTTGTGACGCATGCAAAGGACGGCTATTATGATGGTCTGCCATTTCACCGGGTGATTGAAAATTTTATGATTCAAGGCGGCGACCCGAAAGGCGATGGAACGGGTGGAGAAAGCATCTGGGGCGGCAAGTTTGATGGCGGCGTAGATGATTCCCTGATTCATGTCCGAGGAGCAGTTGCATACGCCAACAGCGGCGGAACGGATACAGACGGCAGCCAGTTCTATATTGTAACCGGCGGTGCTGTTTCGATGGACACGCTGAAACAGTATGAAGAACACGGCGATGGCTCTTATACGAAAGAACAAAAAGAACTCTATACCACCATCGGCGGTGCTCCGTGGCTGGACGGGAAGTATACCGTATTCGGACAGGTGGTAGACGGTTTGGATGTTGCCATCACCATTTCAGAACAGGAAACAGACAGTAACAATAAACCGTATACGTCTATCATCATGGATTCCGTGACCGTAGAACCGTATGACGGCAGTGAACTGCACTGGTATGCCTCCAGTGCTACCGAACCATCGGAGACTTCGGACGATGCAGCGTAGCACATTCAGGCACTTGCAGGTCGCTTGCGGCTGCAAAAAAGAAAGAGTCAGAAAGCCGTATCAGATGCAAAAGGAGAGAATAAAGTGGATAAATTTGTAATTCATGGCGGACATCGGCTGTCCGGTGAAATCGAAGTCAGCGGGGCGAAGAATGCAGCAGTTGCATTGATTCCAGCCGTTTTATTGTGTGATGAACCTTGTATCTTGGAAAATGTACCGGAAATCAGCGATGTTTCCATCAGCCTGCGGATTCTATATGAGATGGGTGCACAGGTGGATTATATCAATCGGACAACCGTTCGGATTTCGACCGTTGGTCTGAAGAATTTCTGTGTGCCGTATGAAAGTGCCAGAAGAATGCGGGCTTCCTATTATTTCTTGGGGGCACTGCTCGGCAAGTTCGGCAAAGCCAGAGTTTCAATGCCAGGTGGATGTCCGTTAGGCGACCGCCCGATTGACCAGCACCTGAAAGCCTTTTCTGCACTGGGTGCAAAGTGTGACATTCAACACGGCATGGTGGATTTGACGGCAGACAAGCTGACCGGAAATCAGATTTACTTAGATGTGGTTTCAGTTGGTGCAACCATGAATGCCATGCTGGCAGCCGTTCGGGCAGAGGGCTTGACCGTCATTGAAAATGCAGCCAAAGAACCGCATATTGTAGACCTTGCCAACTTCCTGAATTCCATGGGTGCAGATATTATGGGAGCAGGAACGGATGTCATCAAGGTTCGTGGTGTGCAGTATCTCCACGGAACAACCTATTCTGTAATTCCAGACCAGATTGAAGCCGGAACATTTATGATTGCCGCTGCGGCAACACATGGCGATGTGCTGGTGAAGAACGTAATTCCGAAGCACCTTGAACCAATCACCATGAAGCTGCGGAAAATCGGCGTGAACATTGAAGAATTTGACGATAGCGTACGGGTTTGGGTCGATGGTCCGTTGGTACGCACCAACGTCAAGACGATGCCGCATCCGGGATTCCCGACCGATATGCAGCCGCAAATTACCACGCTGCTGACTTTGGCAGAGGGGACAAGCATTATTACAGAAGGGGTCTGGGAACAGCGATTCCGCTATGTGGATGAACTCCGCCGGATGGGTGCAGATATTTCTGTAGATGGGAAAGTTGCCGTTGTCGAAGGGACTGGAAAGCTGACAGGTGCACCGGTAAAGGCATGCGATTTGCGAGCAGGTGCAGCATTGATCATTGCCGGTCTGGCAGCAAAGGGCATTACAGAGATTGAAGATATTTATCACATTGAACGTGGGTATTCTTGTTTAGATGAAAAGCTGCGGCAGGTGGGAGCAGATATTCAAAAAGTTTCCACACCGGTTTCCACCTTACGGGAAGCCTTGTAAGAATTGAACAACCGGAACAGCTGCCTGCTTCTTGAAAAAGTGGGCAGCTTTTTTTGAACGAAAGGAGTTTTTTCATGAGAATGGTAACAGTAGCGGCTGTGCAGATGCATTGCAGCCGAGATGTCACAGATAATTTGGAACGGGCAGAGCAGCTGGTGCGGCAGGCAGCTGCACAGGGGGCAAATGTGATTTTATTGCCAGAGCTGTTTGAACGGCAGTATTTCTGTCAGGAGCGGCAGTATGATTATTATCAGTATGCAACGCCGCTGTTAGAAAATCCGGCGGTACAGCGGTTTCAGAAAGTTGCAGCGGAATTGCAAGTGGTTCTGCCGATTAGTTTTTACGAACGTGCCGGAAATAATACCTTCAACAGCGTTGCAGTTTTAGATGCAGATGGTTCGGTACTGGGCTGCTATCGAAAGACGCACATTCCAGATGACCATTTTTATCAGGAGAAGTTTTATTTTACGCCGGGGGACACTGGTTTTCGGGTCTGGAATACTCGTTATGGCTGCATTGGCGTTGGCATCTGTTGGGATCAGTGGTTTCCGGAAACGGCTCGCTGCATGGCATTGCAGGGAGCAGAATTGTTATTCTATCCGACTGCAATTGGTTCAGAACCGCTGCTGGGCATGGATAGTTCCGGACATTGGCAGCGGTGTATGCAGGGGCATGCAGCAGCAAATCTGATGCCTGTAATTGCAGCAAATCGGATTGGAACAGAAACGGTAGAACCGTGTGAAGCAAACCAGAATCAGCAGTCTGAACTAACTTTTTACGGAACATCTTTCATTACCGACCAGACAGGAGCAGTTTTAAAGCAGGCAGGACGAACCGAAGATACTGTTTTGCTGCACACATTTGACTTGGATGCGATTCAGAAAGACCGTTTGGAATGGGGCTTGTTCCGTGACCGCCGACCGGAGCAGTACGGTGCAATCAGCAGCCCGATTCCAGTACAAATTTAAGACTCAATCACAAGACAGCATAAAGGAGAAAGACAGAATTTATCATGACAATTCGGAAATTGACAGCAGCAGATGAACCTATATTTTATGAAATGTGCGAAGAATTTTTTCATTCTTCCGCCGTGTGTCATCCGATTCCAATGGCACACCATGTTGCAACATTTCAGGAACTTTTACAATCAGATACCTATTTGTTTGGGTATCTGATGGAAGTAGATGGAGAACCGGCAGGATTTGCAATTTTGAATCAAATGATGCAGCAGGAAGCAGGTGGAATCATTATCTGGGTAGAATGCCTGTATGTACGGGAGGCATTTCGTTCGCAGGGAATCGGCAGACAATTTTTGCAGTTTGTTGCAGAGGAATGGAAAGGAAAAGCAAAACAATTGCGGTTGGAAGTAGCGCCAGACAATGTGCGGGCGAAAGCATTGTATGAGCGAATGGGATATAAAGTTTTGCCATATCAGGAAATGATTTTGTCGTTGGATGAAGCGGAATAAATAGCACGGATATTGGTTGCAAAATGCGAGCCGCAGGCAACGAAAAAGTTTTTCGGTGCAGCAGTTTTTCAAAAATGCTGCCGAGGTGTGGGCGAGTAGCCCACATTTGCGAAGCAAATTGAATTTTGCAACTTGTTTTCCCTGCTGCAATTGCATTTTTTGAAACTTTCCAATTCAAACAAAGTTGAATGATAAGGATGAAGGTTGCAAATTCAGACAAGGCAACGGGGCAATTGCAGCACACTGGCAGGCAAAAGCAGGGGTGAACCCCCCTTTTGCCGGACGCTGAAGATTGTTTTCTCTAGAAGCAAGGATTTTCTGTAAAGTGATATTTCGTTGCAACTGTTCCGCCGGAACAGTTGCAAGATAACAGATTATTGCTAAGGTTTCACAAGGCGGAGCGGTCTTGTTCGCCCCGCCTCGAAAAGCTGTCGCTTTTCTCACCACCCGCTCCGTGTGCCAAAAGGATGGCACAGGGATTTCGCTGCCTGCGGGCAGCGATCAGGGCTGCTCGCCCTGAACCTCGCCAACATTTTTGAAAAATTGTTGGATCAAAAAACTTTTATTTTGCCTGCGGCTCGTTACTTACAGCCTTATTTCATCAAAAAAGGAGTGTTTCGCATGACTTGCCCTTACTGTGGTGCACAGCAGCAATCAAAATCCATTTATTGTGACAACTGCGGACAACAATTGCCAGCACTGCATACCGAAGAACCCACTCCGCAGAAACATCCGTTTCGATTCTGGCTGGTGTCATTGATTCTGCTCCCCATCCTATTAATTATCGGCATTGCTCTGTATGCGATGCATACACCGCAGCCAACAGAACCGGAATCTTCTGTTCTGCCCGCTCCGCAGGTCTGGAACGACGGAACAGCAGCCCTGCTCTGGTCAGAAGATGTGATAGATTCCGAAGCAGACCGACAAGCCCTCTGTAATCGTTTACAGGAAGTCAGCACGATGCTTCAAATGCCAGTTGGCATTCAGCTTTCAGATGAGCCAATTCCAGATGATGACACCGCACGAGAACAGGCGATTGCAGACTTTACAGAGCAATTCCCCGATGCAGCAGACGGCGTATTTCTCTACTTAGATTTGACCGAACCAGAACCGGGGCAAACATACAATTCTCACGACTATTTTCTAACCTATGGGGCAGCACAGCTATATTATACCAATGCCCCTGATTACAACCGCATTGCGGAGATTTTCACTCAAGTGAATGCAGCATGCGAACTGGAACAAGCTACCACATTGCGGCGAGTGGAGTTGTTCTGTACCGCATTGGAAAAAACCTATCAGGAGGGCATTCCAGACGGATACTATGTGCAGGACAGCGACACAGGGCAATATCTCTATGAATCCGATGGAGAAATTGGCTGGCATGATACTTTGCCGGAAGCATAAAAAAAGCACCTTTCTGAAAATGAGAGGTGCTTTTTTTTATGAACAGAAATGAAATCTTTACAGCGGAGTTTCTTCTTCTTCAATGGTTGTTTCCAGTACAGGGTCTGTGTAAGACGGCAGTTCTGGAACTTGATTTTGTTGGACAATTACAGTACCGCAAATCGCAACCGCTGCGGTTTCCTGTGCAGCTGCCTTTGCTGGAACGGCACGCATTGCCCCCAGACAAACAGCAGATAAGAATAATGCAGCACTCACTGCAAGAACTTGTTTTTTCATAACCATCAACCTCCTTGGTTTTACAGGGGCGTTTCGTCTTCTTGGATGCTTGCTGTAATCATTGGTGTGTCTGTCTGCGTTGCGGTCAGAGCCAGACTGCTAATGGTCAGGCAAGTAATAGACAGCAGCAGAGCTGCAACAAATGCAGCAATGGAACGAGTGATTGTCCATTTCATTGTGAATCATCCTCCTGTAATTTATAATCGGTGGAAACCGTTTTGGTTGTTGTTCTGTATTCATTATAGCAGAAATTCCCACTGGAATCTTTGTAATAATATCAATATTTTTGAAAATTTAACGGATAATTTTGTGTAATTTTAACATATCTCAAAAAGAAAAACGGGAACACTGTAAGAAGCATTCCCGTTTGTATCGTTTCAAAATAATTCGTAGCTTAGAGAGTAACTGGGTCAATCTGCCAGATATCCTTTGCATAGCCAGCAATCGTTCTGTCAGAGCTGAACTTGCCTGCATTGCAGATATTCTTCCACTGCTTTGCAGCGAAATCCATGCGGTTCTGGTAATCCTGATTGCAACGCAGCTTTGCAGTCACATAGCTTTCCAAATCGCCCAGCAAGTAATAATGGTCTGGAGCGTGCCAGCTTGCACCATCCAGCAGGGCATAATACAGTTCTCGGAAGTCACCGCTGCCACCGTCAGAGAGTGTTCCGTCAATCAGGCGTTCTACAACACGGCGAATCTTCGGATTTTCAGAGAAAATCTTACGGCTGTCGTACTGCGGAAGAATGGTTTCCAGTTCTTCAACCTTTGCACCGAAGATATAGTTGCAATCCTCGCCAGCTTCTTCTACGATTTCGACATTTGCACCGTCATAAGTGCCCAGCGTTACTGCACCATTCAGCATCAGCTTCATGTTACCAGTACCGGAGGCTTCTGTACCTGCAGTAGAAATCTGTTCAGAAACATCAGCCGCAGCTACCAGCTTTTCTGCATAAGATACATTGTAGTTGGAAACGAATACCACTTTAATCAGCTGGTTCACGTCTGGGTCATTGGCAATCAGCTTGCCAACTTCATTGATGAACTTGATGATTGCCTTTGCACGGCGATAGCCCGGAGCAGACTTTGCACCGAACAGGAATGTGGTCGGGGTAAAGTTCTGAATGCTGCCGTCCTTGATGCCCTCATAGAGATACAGGATAGAGAATGCATTCAGCAGCTGCCGCTTGTATTCGTGTAACCGCTTAATCTGAATATCAAAGATGCTGTTCGGGTCGATGGTAACGCCTTCCTTTGCAGCGATGAAATCCGCTAGCTGCTGCTTTTTGGTCTGCTTGATGGAGCAGAACTGTTCCAGAACATCGGGAGTGCCCTTTGTTTCCAGAGCCTTCAGCTGCTTGAGGTCAGTCATCCAAGCATCAGAGCCAGCCAGTTTGGTGAGCAGTCCAGACAGTTCTTGGTTGCAGAGTGCCAGCCAACGCCGCTGGGTAATACCGTTGGTTTCGTTCAGGAAGCGTTCCGGCCATACCTTGTACCAGTCTGCCAGAACGGTATCTTTCAGAATCTGGGTGTGGATTGCAGCAACACCATTGGTGTAAGAGGATGCATAAACTGCCAGATGTGCCATGTGTACCATACCATTCTGAATAATCTTCATCTTTGCAATCTGTTCCAGCGGAATGTTCTTCTGGTAAAGTTCGGTCAGCATGGCTTCGTTGATTTGTACAATAATCGGATAGAGTTCCGGCAGCAGTTCTTCCACCAGATGGCAATCCCACTTTTCGAGGGCTTCCGGCATAACCGTGTGGTTGGTGTAGCGGAAAACCTTCTGAGCAATGGCGAATGCATCGGCAAATGTCCGCTTGCTGTCATCCAGCATCAGCAGGCGAATCAGTTCCGGAATGGAGATGACCGGATGAGTGTCGTTCAGCTGAATAGCCAGTTTATCAGCCAGATTGTCCAGTGTGCCATAGGTTGCCTTGTGCTTTTTCAGAATATCAGACAGGGAAGCGGCACAGAAGAAATACTGCTGCTTTAACCGCAGTTTCTTGCCGTCCCAAGTATCGTCGTTCGGATAGAGAACCCGAGAAATATCTTCTGCATAGACCGTTTCCGCAGCAGCTTCGAGATATTTCTGCTGGTTGAACAGGTCAAAGTCAAATGTATGGACTGGTTCAGCCTGCCAGAGCCGCAATGTGCCAATGTGCTTGGTCTTGCAGCCGATTACTGGCATATCATACGGAACAGCCTTGACCGTCTGACCGTTGAAGTGTACCAGAACGGCATCCTTTTCGCAGCGAACAGACCATGCATCGCCGTACTGCATCCAGTTGTCCGGTTCTTCTTTCTGGAAGCCGTCTACAATTGACTGCTTGAACAGACCGTACTTGTAGCGAATGCCATAGCCGTCCAGCGGCAGATTCAGGGTTGCAGCACTGTCGAGGAAGCAGGCAGCCAGCCGTCCCAGACCGCCGTTACCGAGGGCAGCGTCTTCGATTTCTTCGAGAGAAGCGAGTGACGCACCCATTTCCTGCAAAGCGGTTTCCACTTCTTTGTAGCAGCCCAGACAGAGCAGGTTGTTAAAGGCTGCCCGTCCAACCAGAAATTCCATGGAAAAATAGCAAGCATGGCGGTTGGTTTCATGAGCCTGTGTGCTCTTGTTCCAGTTTTCAGCGATGTTATGCATGACAACGTCCCCGATTGCCTGATGCAGCTGCTGCGGGGTGGCATCCTTCGGAGCAATGCCAGCGAGAGCCTGTGTCAATTGTTCTTTCAGTTGATCTTTCTGCATGGGATTCAGTCCTCCTGTTCGATTTCTTTGGTATCGGTTTCGGCTGCGGAATCTTCTTCCGGCAGACGGTTATACAATGCGTTTAACTGATAAATTTTCTTGGAAAGCTTGTGGTTGAACTGCTTGGCGGTGGTGCGATACTGCCAGTTGCCGAACGCAGTTGACGGCGTATTCATCCGAGCGTTTGCCGGTTCTTGCAAGAAATCCTGCACCTGACCAATGGCAAGGTCTGCGATGCTGCCCCAGGTGATGCGGAGCATGGATTCTGGTAAATCCTTGCGATCTCTGACCCGTAAATAGCGTTTTGCGAAGCTGATTTCCTTGTCGCTTGCCCCATAAACCCAACCATTCAGTGTCATATTATCGTGCGTGCCTGTATAGGCAACGCAGTTTGTTGTCTTGTAGTTCTGCGGCAGGTAGGTGTTCTTTGCCCCGTCGCTGAATGCGAACTGGGTCACTTTCATCCCCGGATAGCCGCAGGCATCCAGCATTTTTTGCACTTCCGGCGTGATAAAGCCGAGGTCTTCTGCAATGATAGAGAGGTCACCCAGTGCAGCTTGTGCAGCTTCAAACAGGGCAGTATTTGGGCCTTTTCTCCATTCGCCGATTTCGGCAGTTGGGTTGCCGTAAGGAATGCTGTAATAGCTTTCAAATCCACGGAAGTGGTCAATCCGAACGGTGTCATAGATGGAGGTAGCAAACGCCAGCCGCTGAATCCACCATGCATATCCGGTTTTCTTGTGGTAATCCCAATCATAGAGCGGATTGCCCCAGAGCTGACCGGTTGGAGAAAAGACATCCGGCGGACAACCTGCAACGGCAATCGGGCGGTGCTGTCGGTCGAGTTCAAACAGTTCCGGCTGTGCCCAGACTTCTACGCTGTCATAGGAAACATAGATTGGCATATCACCGATAAGAGAGATGCCGTTTGCGTTGCAGTACGTTTTCAGCTTATCCCACTGCGAATAGAACCAGTACTGAATGACCTGGAAGAACTGCACGTCTTCGATGTATTTCGAGCGAGCCTTTTGCAGGGATTCTGCATTCCGCATTGCCAGTTCCGGTTCCCATTCTGTCCATGCCTTTCCATTATGGGCAAATTTCAGAGCCATAAACAGGGCATAATCCGGCAGCCAAGCCCGATGCTTTTCACAGAATGCAACATAATCCGGATTTGTGCGGTCAAATGCCTGAAATGCCTTTTTCAGAATCGGAAAGCACATCTGATAGAGACGTTCGTAGTCAACTTTGTTTGGGCTGCCCCAGTTGGCATCTGCATAATCGGTATGTTCGAGCAGACCTTGTTCTTCCAGCTGTTCAAAGTCGATGAAATATGGATTTCCGGCATAAGCGGAAAAAGACTGGTACGGAGAATCGCCGTAGCTAGTTGGAGAGAGCGGAAGAATCTGCCAAACAGAAACACCGCTTTTTTTCAGAAAGTCCGCAAATTGATAAGCGGATGCACCCAGTTTGCCGATGCCGTAGCGAGAGGGCAGGCTGGAGATGTGCATTAAAATGCCACTTCTTCTCATGGATAAAATTCCTTTCTTTCTATATCGTATACCATAAGGTTGGATGGTAAATACTAAAGGACAGGATGTGGTGAAAATCCAGAAAAATTATGGAAAGGAGGCTGGAACAGCGATGACTGCACCGCAGAAAATCCATGCCTATGAATATGGAATCATGTTTTTGCTGGGTTGTTTTATCTATAGTTTGTTGGAGATTGCTGCAAGAGGATATACCCACTGGACGATGACGCTGCTGGGCGGAATCGTGGGCATGCTGCTGTATCGGCTGCATGGCACAGCTCCACGGCATACGCTGTTGTTGCAGGCGTTGTCGGGGGCGTTTATCATTACCGCACTCGAAATGGTGGTTGGTGTGTTGGATAATCTAGTCTTGCAGTGGCATGTCTGGAGTTATCGAGAAATGCCATGGAATGTATATGGGCAGATTTGTCTGCCGTTTTCTGTCCTTTGGTTTTTGGTTTGCATTCCGGCACTGGGGATTTGTGAAGTCGTACGGAAACGATTTCAGTGACCATGGAAACCGGAATGGTATGAAAACATTGTAGCACAGAATTTCGCAGATGGCAAGGGATTTGGCTGCAAATTCAATGATTTTTCAAGAAAGTTTATAATATTAGAAATAAGATGATTGGATTATAAACGAAACATTGAAAATAAAATCAAAATTTTGTCGAAATTGAACAGAAATTTTCCGGATGAAATGCATTTCTTGCGGCTCGAAAAAAACAAGTTCCCCGTTTCTATCGAACAACAGAAACGGGGAACTTGCATGAAATTTGTAAAATGTTTTTAAACGGACAACCGCCTGTCTGCAAGCATGGGTATAATGGAAGAGTGAATTAGAAACAGTCGAGTTCATCGGCAATCCAATTCATGAATGCAAGGGAAAGGTGCTGACCTTTTGGAGAAAGCGAACGAAACTTTTCCAATAGAACTGCTTCCGATTGTGTGGGATCTGTTTCGCAGACAGAACCCAACAGAATATGGTCAGGAGTGGTTTCCAGGGCTTCGCAGAGCCGCAGAAACACTTCCAGACTGGGAATCGAACGGGCGGTTTCGATACAGGAGAGATACTTATCGTTGATACCGGCACGCTCACAGACTTCATATTGTTTCAGTCGCAGTTCCTTTCTCCGCCTTGCAAGATTTTTTCCGATTTGCTTGTAATCCAGATTCATTTCATCACCTCGCAATCATGAAATAGCGTATCGGACAATTTTTCAAATGTAAACAGCATGAAAGTTGAAATCTGATTTTCATATAGAATTTTTGCAGGGTCGGAAATTCGCAAAATCTTGACAAGAAAAATAATTTTGTTTATAATCAAATGAGAAAAAACTTGCCGAAGGATTGAAAAAGGGGCGGTATGTATGGGAACAGAAACAACACAAATCATAGATTTAAACGCTGCGGAAGGAAAAGCGGTTCAAGAGGGTGAAAAGGGCTGGAACTTGCTGGGGAAGTTATACGATGGTGCATTAAAGGGCATTCCTGGGGCGAAGTCTGTGGAAGCACTGGCACAGGAATACTTATCGAACTGTGGCGGAAAGAAAGAACAGGCAGCTGAGCAGTTAATTCGGATGCAGGTTACCAAGTGCACGACAACTGGATTTTTGACCGGATTGGGCGGATTGATTACGCTGCCGGCAACTATTACCGCTGATATTGGCTCTTCCATGTACGTGCAGATTCGCATGATTGCAGCCATTGCAGTCATGGGCGGTTATTCGTTGCAGGATGATGTTGTGAAATCCATGGTGTTTGCAACTTTGTTGAAAGTGGAAGTTGGAAATCTGTTGAAACAGGTTGGGGTAAAGACGGCAAACCGAGCTTCTTTGCAGTTGTTAAAGAAACTGCCGGGAACGGTTCTGACGAAAATCAATCAGAAGCTGGGCTTTCGGTTTCTGACAAAATTCGGGCAAAAGGGTGTTATCAATCTGATAAAGGTTGTACCCGTTGCCGGAGGCGTTGTCAATGGTGGTTTGAATCTCGTTGAAACAAAAGCCATTGGAAAACGGGCAATGAAAGTTTTTTTGCTGAAATAAAAAATAGAAATAGATGAATGATCGCTGTTCGGAGATGGATTCGGGCAGCGGTTTTTTCTGTCTGGGTGAAAGTTTCAGATTGGTTTTGATTTCGGATATATCCATAGTATTTGCAAAGAGCAGAAAGAAACACCAACAAAAATCACTCTAAATGTAAACAAACTGTAAATAATCGAATCAACGCCTTGACGAATTTAGCACAAGTGCTATAATAGTGTTAGCACTCAAATAGAAAGAGTGCTAATTTCAGAAGGGAGCGGTTGCGGTAACGCAGTCGGGATTGGATATGGAACAGAAACAGTTTAAAGCAGAGTCCAAGCGGCTCTTAGATTTGATGATTCATTCGATTTATACCCACAAGGAAATTTTCCTGCGGGAATTGATTTCTAATGCAAGCGATGCAATTGACAAGTTGTATTTCCGTTCGTTGACGGATGACAGCGTCAATATGACGAAATCGGATTTTGCCATTGAAATTATTCCAGATAAAGAAAACCGTACCCTGACCATTAAAGATAATGGGATCGGTATGACCAAGGAAGAACTGGAAGAACACCTCGGAACAATTGCAAACAGCGGTTCTTTGCAGTTCAAGAGCGAAAACCAGATGGAAGATGACCACCAGATTATCGGTCAATTCGGTGTTGGTTTCTATTCTGCCTTTATGGTTGCTAGTCGGGTGACCGTAAAGTCCAAGGCATTTGGTGCAGAGAAAGCATATGTATGGCAGTCTGAGGGAACAGACGGCTATACCATTGATGAATGTGACAAGGACACTGTTGGTACAGAAATCACACTGGAACTCCTGCCGGACGAAGAAGATAAAGAAGAGGGAGCAGAAAAGTACAGCGATTACCTCGACCAGTACCGGATTCAGTCTTTGGTAAAGCGGTATAGCGATTACATTCGTTTCCCAATTCGCATGGAAATGACCAAGTCCCGGAAGAAGGAAGATTCGGACGAGTACGAAGAATATACAGAACTGGTGACACTGAACAGCATGACACCGCTCTGGAAGAAGAACAAGAACGAACTGACAGATGACGATTACAACAACTTCTATAAGGACAAGTTCAACGATTACAGCAACCCACTGCATCACGCTTTGGTACACAACGAAGGAACAGTTACTTATGATGCATTGTTGTATATTCCGGAACGGGCACCGTTCAACTACTATTCGAAAGAATATGAAAAGGGCTTGCAGCTGTATGCAAACGGTGTTTTGATTATGGAACGCTGCGAAGACTTGCTGCCGGATTACTTCAGCTTTGTAAAGGGTCTGGTAGACTCCGAAGATGTTTCCCTGAACATTTCTCGTGAAATGCTTCAGCATGATGCCCAGATGCGGTTGATTGCAAAGAGTGTAGAACGGACAATTAAGAATGAACTCAGCCGGATGATGAAGAACGAACGGGAACAGTATGAAAAGTTCTATCAGGCATTTGGCTTGCAGCTGAAATATGGTGTTTATTCGGACTATGGTATGCATAAGGATATGCTGCAAGACTTGCTGCTGTTTACCTCCTCTAAGGATCAGAAGCTGACCAGTCTGGCAGAATATGTTGACCGGATGCCGGAAGACCAGACTTGCATTTATTATGCATGCGGCGAAAGCATTGCCAGAATTGAGGCTCTGCCGCAGACCGAACTGGTGAAAGATAAGGGCTATGAAATCCTGTACTTTACCGACAGTGTAGATGAATTTGCAATCAGAATGCTGATGAAGTATAAGGACAAGGAATTTAAGTCCGTTTCTGCAAATGATTTGAATCTGGAGAGCGAAGAAGAAAAGAAGGAACTCGAACAGAAAGAAACCGAAAGCAAGGATATGCTGGAAACCATGCAGAAGGCATTGGATGGCAAGGTTGCAAAGGTAAAGCTGTCCGGTAGACTGAAATCGCATCCGGTTTGCCTGAGCAACGAAGGAGATTTGTCCATGGAAATGGCAAAGACTCTGAATGCAATGCCGGGCGTTGACCAGCCGGTACAGGCACAAACCGTTCTGGAACTGAATCCGGAACATCCGATTTATCAGAAGCTGAAAACATTGGATGATGAAACGCTGAGCAAGTACAGCCAGCTGCTGTATAATCAGGCATTGTTGATTGAGGGCATGCCGATTGCAGATCCGGTTGCATTCTCGAATTTGATTTGTGAATTGATGGAAGCATAAGCGATTCATTGGAATTTTTAAAACTCCTCTGCTTGTTAAAAGAAACAGGTAGGGGAGTTTTTATTTTGAAGCAGAACGTTGTAAAAATCTTTCGCCGCAGGCGAACTGCGGTCGAGCTGGCTCAGCTCGGCGGAGGGGGATGATTCCCCACAGTGTGGGGAAATGTCCCGAAGGGACAAAAGGGCAAGGCATCCTTTAAAAATGGGGACAAGCTGCCCCCTGCAAAGAGTGGATAATTAGCAGGAATAGAAATCTAAGAGAAATAAAGTGAACTGCTGTTCGTCGTTCTATAAAGCATAAAAAATTCAGAAAAACTAAAATCTAAGAAAGATTCATAGGCAATTCGGACAACGCAACCACCGGCGAACAGCACAAAGGCAAAGAGCGAAGCGATTTTGCCGAACCGTACGCAATTATTTTTCCCAGAACTGGTTTCAGAAATCAAGAAAACATTCCCCCACACATTGACAAAAATCCGCAGAATTTGTATAATAGCAGAAGATTGTACTTTATGATAGAAAGGATTTGTGTTCCATGTATCCTGCTCGGATTTTTGCAGTTCTGCTTACGCTTTGCCTGACTATTTGTAGCTTGTCCCTGCCCGTATCTGCCACCGCAACCGCACTGCCCTATACGCAGTCATCAGATAGTCTTACCACAAATGGGCTTTATTTGCGGCTGAATTTGCGGAATGAATGGGGCAATTCCAACTGTACCGACTTGCAGCCGAGTTCGGCTTCTGATTATTTGAGCGTGACATTTACGATTTCCGGATTGGGCAAGCTCTCAGAACCTTATGTGATTTCCCTGTTGGGTGCTGCGGAAGACCTTACATTTTTCGGAACAGAGGAAGATACAGCAACCCCCGGCGAGGTGCATATTACACGGGACGGAACATATCAGGTGAAAACCCTGCTTCCGCACGCAGTTGCGGAGGTTTCCTGTTTGATGCTGGAAACAAACATTCCACTTGCTGCTTATACCGATACTATGGTTGCAGCTGATACCGGAATTGCTATTACTGTGCAGCAAATCACAACGGAAACAGATGCTCCGGTTGTGCAGTCGGAACGGGGTGATCCGGACGGAGATGGTACAGTTTCCGTGCAGGATGCTGTGATGGTGCTGACTTATTATGCAAAGAAATCGGTGGGATTAAAGCCGGAAACGGATGCCCAGTTTCAGTATATTCAAAGGGGCGATATTGATGAGGATGGCGTGATTTCCGTGCAAGATGCGGTTTTGATTTTGACGTACTATGCGAAGAAATCCGCTGGATATGTTCCGGATTGGAACAACCTCTGAAAAAGAATTTGAACAAGCATCTTATGGGGTAAAGTTTTTTTAAGTTGTTTTCCTGTTTTTTATCTATTTTTGAAAGAAAAATTAAGAACAGTGGAACAACTTCATTGTGGAAAATCAGATGTAATCAGAAATTCGTAAATTGTTGAAAAGTAAGCGACTGTCATGAATTTGTCGCAACAAACAATTGCTATTTTTGGAAAAATCTCATAAAAATAGGAAAAACAGGTGATTTTTCCGCAAAATCAGGAAGACGCACCTATAATTACCATAAAAGGGAAAATAAAATGGTAAGAAATGCAAGTTTTTCTAGGAATCTTTTTCAACTTACAATTGTGAAAGAATCTTCATTTTGTGGAAAATGTCGGTTCTATCCGTAAATCATTGACATTCCATAGAAAAGTGCGTATAATAAACAGAGAGAAAGTAAAAATTTTGATAGTACTTAAAAAATAGAAAAAGAGTGGAAATTATGGAAAAATTAAGAAAGAACACTTGCCGGAAAGCGATTTCTTTTTTTGTCACAGGATTGTTGACAATCGCTTGTCTGCCTGCAAATGTTTCCGTTTTTTCAGCAGCTTGGAACGGAACTGTGGATACCAGTTGGTATCAGGCAGGCGAAACACAGCTTTCTATCTCAAATCCGGAGGAATTGGCTGGACTGGCAAAATTAGTGAACGATGGAACAACCAACTTTGAGGGCGTGACCATTACGCTGGAAGCAGATTTACAGATGAATCCGCTGACCAACTGGGAAAAATGGGAAACCGCCGAAGCACAGCCGTCTAACACTTGGGTTCCGATTGGGATTGTCAATCAATCCTTGTTTCACGGAACATTTGACGGCAATGGACATACAATTTCGGGCTTATATGCTCAAAAAAGCGGGGAAACAGGCTTGTTTGCCGGACTTTATCGAACGGCAACAGTGAAAAATCTGACCATCGAAAAAAGTTATCTAAGTAGCTATGATACCTTTGCAGGTGGTATTTGCGGCTATAATTATAAGGGAACAATTGAAAATTGCGAAAATCGAGCTGTAGTATCTTCTTGGTATTACATGGCTGGCGGGATCTGTGGTGTGAACTTTAATGGAACGGTTTCCCGTTGCAGCAATGATGCATTTATTTCCGGACAGGAAGCAGCTGGCGGAATTGCTGGGCAGAGCATCTATGCAACTGTATCAGAAAGTTGCAGTACAGGAAGAGTTTCTTCTCTGCAATTTGCTGGCGGTGTCGTTGGACAAGAGAGTGGCGGCATCGTGCAGAGCTGTTACAACACCGGAGCGATTAAAGGAAATACCATAGCTGGCGGCGTGGTTGGAGCATTTGAAGGCGGTTCGATTGAAACTTGTTTCAATATCGGAACGGTTTCTGGAAATGAAAAAATAGGTGGTATTGTTGGGGACAGCAATGCTGACTGTACAGCGTGCTATTATCAATCCGATGTAACGGATAAGCCGCCCATTGACCGAGAAATTTGCACGGCAATGAAGCAATCGGATATGAAGAAGGCGACCTTTGCACAAAAACTCGGAGCAGCTTATTCCGGTATTACAGGTAGTTATCCGCTGTTGTCCTGGCAGCAACGATACGCTCAGACAACCGAAACGACAACGGATGCAACCACAGCAGGAACGACCAAAGCAACTGCAACGACTACTATTACAAAAAAGACCACTACAGGCACGACAAAGCTTTCTAATGCAACGACAACTACAACTGCAACTTCTGCGACAACCACGCAGACCACAACGGTTACCTCTCTGGAGCAGCCAGTTACTGGAACAACCTTAGAGGGGGACGGAAGAGTCGTTACGCAGAAAAATATCAAGGAGATTCACCAGATTGGTGCAACGCTGCAACTGTATTACTTAGGGGAAAAGGGTGAAGTGCCTCAGTGGGTTTCGACGGATGACAGCGTTGCAACGATTGACCAAGATGGCGTATTGACAGCGGTTTCCGAAGGAAGTGTTATCGTTGGGGCGTTGGTCAACCAGAAATTCTATAAGTTGACCATTACCATTTCTGTTCCAAAGACCACAGCAGAAACGACGATACCAATCGAAACAGAAACCACCGATTTGACAACAGCGACCACCGAACCGGTGACAACTACAATTGTAACCACGACAACCACCTTACCTGACCCCTATGAAATGGGCGATGTAGACGGCGATTCTACGGTTAGTGTAGATGATGCCATACAGATTTTGACGTATTATGCAAGACGGGCTGCCGGATATACCACATTCTTCTCTGAGATTGCTTACATCAATGATTTGGCAACGAGTGCTGCTGATATCAACGGCGATGATGTGATTTCTGTAGAAGATGCCGTTGCAGTTTTGACGTATTATGCAAAAACTGCTTCTGGTATGCAGCCGAGCTGGGCGGATGTCATTGGCACTTCATCGAAACAGGCAAATACAGAGTCCGGAGAACCAGTAGAATCATTGCTGCCGGAAGAATTTGCACTGCTGCCGATGGAAGGCACAGAATAACAGGCTTATGATATAGTTTATCATAAATTGAGGGAAAAACAGTCCTTTTTGAGAGAAAGGGGCTGTTTTTTTATTGTTCGCATTTTTTGCGGTGATTTGGAAGAGAATCGCCGAGCAAATCGGAATTGCACACGAAGAAACCGCAACGACAATCCAGAGTGGCAGGTGAAACAGCGATTTTGTTTCTGACTTGCATTCAAAAATAGGAATCAACTGCGAGAGAATCACCAATATTTTTATCGTTCACCCTTTTTCTTTGCAGTGATTTGGAATAGAATTGCCGAGCAAATCGGAATCGCACACGAAGAAATTGCAACGACAATCCAGAGTGGCAGCGACAGCGGAACAGTCGTGAAAATCATCTGTAGAGCCGAGCTTTCCACTGCTGCAAATAAGATACCGGCGGAAACCGCAACCGCAGCCAGCAGCTTCCAGTTGTTCCAGAGTGGCAGATGAAACAGCGATTTTGTTTCTGACTTGCACTCAAAAACATGAATCAGCTGCGAGAGAATCAGCGTACACAAAGCAGTGGTACGGGCAGCCTCCAGCGTTCCGCCGAGTCGCAGTGCCATGGAGAACGCTCCCAGCGTGCAGACGCCAATTAACAGCCCTCGAAAGACAATTCGCTGTAACAGACCGCCGGAGAAGAACGGCTCTTCTGGTTTTCGTGGTGGCTGCCGCATGGCATCCGGTTCGGGCTGTTCCATGCCAAGGGCAATCGCTGGCAGCCCATCCGTGACCAGATTGACCAGCAGCAATTGCGTGGGCAGCAGAATCACAGGCATGCCCATGAGAATTCCCAGCAGCATCGTGATGACTTCCCCGATGTTACAGGAGAGCAAATAGCGGACAAATTTTCGGATGTTGGCATAAATACAGCGTCCCTGCTCCACAGCATAAACCAAAGTCGACAGGTTGTCATCCAATAGAATTACATCTGCCGCCTGTTTTGCAACTTCTGTTCCAGATTTCCCCATAGCAACGCCGACATCTGCCTCTTTCAGGGCTGGGGCATCGTTTACACCATCTCCCGTCATTGCAACAATCGCTCCCGTTTTCTGATAGGCACGCACCAACCGCAGCTTATGAGCAGGATTGACTCTTGCAAAGACTGCATATTCCTGGATACAAGCGGCAAGCTGTTCATCGCTCAAAGCATCCAGTTCCTGCCCTGTCATCGCCTTTTTTCCATGCAATAGCCCTGCTTGCTCTGCAATGGCAAGGGCGGTTTTTTTGTGGTCGCCAGTAATCATTACAGTTTGAATTTTCGCCTGTTCGCAAGTGCGAATCGCCTGCTTTGCCGATTCTCGAGGTGGGTCTAACATACCGCTCAACCCCAGAAAAATCCAGTCGCCATCCGATTCCCGATAGGCAAACGCCAATACTCGCAGAGCACGTTCTGACAAAGTTTGCACAGCGGAGCGGACTTCTTCCCGAAACGATTCCGTCAGCGTGGTGACTGTTGTTCCATGCAGCAATTGCGTGCAGAGTGGCAACACACGGTCTGCTGCACCCTTGAGGTATTGCCGTTCTGTGCCATTGTAAGAAACCGTGACTTCCATCTTTTTGGTTTCGCTGTCGAAAGGCTCCATATGGTGGAGGGGATAGCGTTGCTTGCAGCGTTCCCGAGAGAAACCAGCCTTTTCCGCTGCGATTAGCAGGGCGGTTTCTGTCGGGTCGCCGATGGGATTTTGTCCGGGGGTATGTTCTGCCGTGGTGCAGAGCATACAGCATTCCAGTAAGGTCTGTAAAGCCGGATGCTGTTCAGGAGAAACTGCCGCTCCCTGTTGGCGAATGCACTGGTCAACAGAGAAATGTGCGGTACTAATCACCAAGTCTGTGACAGTCATGTCATTTTCCGTAATCGTTCCTGTTTTATCTGCACAGAGAATCCCAGCACAGCCCAGTGTTTCAACACTGTGCAGACGATTGACGAGAGCCTGATGTTTCATCATGCGGCTGACTGCCAGTGCAAGGGCAATGGTAACAGTTGCCGGTAAGCCCTCCGGAATGGCAGCGATGGCAATGGTGATGCCTGTCATCAGCATATCAAAAATCGGTTCTCCTCGGAAAACCCCTGCGAAAAAGACCAGAATACACACGACAATGCAGAGCAATGCAACGACTTTTCCCAGTCCGGCAAGACGTTTTTGCAGTGGTGTTTGAGAAACTGTGACATCGTGCAGCAAGTCGGAAATCTGTCCCATCTGCGTTTTCGTGCCCGTTGCAATGACGCAGGCAGTGGCAGAGCCTCGCAGGATGGCAGTTCCTGCATAGACGACATTTTTCTTGTGGAGGGCGTTGTCCGTGTCGGTTTCTGCTCCGGCAATTTTGGAAATGGCAGCCGATTCGCCCGTTAAAATTGACTCATTGGCAGCAATGCCGCTGGCAGTCACGAGGGCAGCATCTGCCGGAACACGGTCGCCAGCTTCCAGCCGGATGAGGTCACCCCGTGCCAGTTCCGCAGCGGAAATGGTCTGCCATGTTCCATCTCGGCAGACGGCAGCGGTGGGGGCAGTCATCTGCCGGAGTGTTTCGAGGGTGCGTTCTGTCCGAAATTCCTGAATGAACCCTAAAATTGCATTCAGCAGAACAATTAAAATAATGGTGATGGCATCCGTCCATTCGCCCAGCAAAACAGAAACCATGGTTGCTGCCAGCAAAATCATAACCATGACATCCCGAAATTGTCCGAGGAACATTCGGACGGGTTTGGATTTGGGGGCTTCTGCGAGTTCGTTTTTTCCGTCCTGTCGCAGACGGTTTTTTGCTTCCTGTTGGGTTAATCCCTGCATCATGGAACGCCTCCTGTCTGTTGAAATGACATTTTGTTATCAGCATATGCAGCAGACGGCGGCGTTTATGTCAAAGAAAAAGGTTGACGAATACAGGAAATTCCGCTATAATAGAAAGTACACGTTCATCCATTCAAGGATTATCAAAAGGAGAGGAATTAAAAATCATGCGGAATACAACCAGTTATGAAAGTCCGTTTTGTACACGGTATGCCAGCGAAGAAATGCAGCACGTTTTTTCTGCTGACAAGAAATTTTCTACTTGGAGAAAGCTCTGGGTCGCTCTGGCTCGGGCAGAAATGGAACTCGGTCTGCCGATCACACCTTCTCAGGTAAAGGAACTGGAAGACAATGTTTATAACATTGATTATGATGTTGCAGAAGCACGGGAACGGGTCGTTCGTCACGATGTCATGTCCCACGTTTATGCATACGGACAGGTTTGTCCGCACGCAAAGGGCATCATTCACTTGGGAGCAACTTCCTGCTATGTTGGCGATAATACAGACATTATTATCATGCGGGACGCTCTGAAAATCATCCGCCGGAAGCTGATCAATGTTCTGGCAAATCTGTCGAAGTTTGCCATGCAGTACAAGGGCATGCCGGCACTGGCATACACCCACTTGCAGCCGGCACAGCTGACAACGGTCGGCAAGCGTGCAACGCTGTGGATGAATGAATTGCTGATGGATTTGGAAGAACTGGATTTCCGGCTTGCCAACCTGAAACTGCTCGGCTCAAAGGGCACAACGGGCACACAGGCTTCTTTCATGGAACTGTTTGAAGGCGATTCCACAAAAGTAAAGAAGCTGGAACAGATGATTGCAGAAGAAATGGGCTTCACCGGTGTTGTTCCGGTTTCTGGTCAGACTTATTCCAGAAAGATTGACTCCCAGATCCTTGCAACTCTGAGCGGCATTGCACAGTCTTGCTCGAAGTTCTCCAACGATATGCGGTTGTTGCAGAGCTTTAAGGAAATGGAAGAACCGTTTGAAAAGACCCAGATTGGTTCGTCTGCAATGGCATACAAGCGGAATCCGATGCGGTGCGAACGAATCACCTCTCTGTCCCGTTATGTCATGATCGACAGCCTGAATCCGGCATTCACCGCAGGAACACAGTGGTTTGAACGGACATTGGACGACTCTGCAAACAAGCGGATTTCTGTTCCGGAAGCTTGTCTGGGTGTGGATGCAATCCTGAACATCATGCTGAATGTAACCGATGGTCTGGTGGTTTACCCGAAGATGATTCGGCAGCGGATTATGCGGGAACTGCCGTTCATGGCAACCGAAAACATCATGATGGATGCCGTTAAGAAGGGCGGCGACCGTCAGGCACTGCACGAAAAGATTCGGGAATACTCCATGATTGCTGGAAAGCACGTCAAGGAAGATGGCCTGGAAAATGACCTGTGCGATATGATTCTGGCTGACCCGATGTTCATGATTACCAAGGAAGAACTGGATGCGATTTTGCAGCCGGAAAACTTCACAGGTAGAAGTGAACAGCAGACCGAAGAATTTGTAGACAACTGCATTCGTCCGATTCTGGCAGCAAATGCATCCCTGATTGGCGAACATTACGAAATGAAGAACTAAGATTTTCTTTTTCAGGAAGTGAGAGAAAGACCGTTTTCCGCCGATATTTCCGGCTGGAAAGCGGTCTTTTTTGCTCTGTTGCAACTTATACAAAACTGCATATGAAAAAATCGAAAAAAATAGTTGACATTTCTAAAAAAATGTGGTAAAATAAAAATACCTTCTACAGAGCAGGATATTTTCGAGAACGCTTGTTTTTTCAGGAGCAATGGTTCTGTAGAATATTGGTAATGCTATCCTCTCTTCTATTCTATATCAATCCAGAAGCACCGTTATCCGATGGGTAACGGTGCTTCTGTTTGTTTTTGATGATTTTTGCACACTTTTGGAATCTCTGTCTATCTCATGCAGACAATTGTCCTTTTGTGGAGATGTACGAAAAACGATATGAAAAAATAATAACTTTTGACATTGTGGACAGCGACTTTTGAAAATGTACTTTTTTGACGAAAAATGCCTTATTTTCCACGGAAAATCGTGTAAAAAGTTAAGTCTGAAACCGTTGACTTTTTTCTCCGAAAGTTCTATAATGATTAAAAGTGGAGAATGAAAATGCGAAAGATTTTCGGTACTTTTGGAAACTTGCAAAAAGCAACAGTTTCCGGAAGATTGTCCCATATCCGTCATTTTGCCGCATTTTAATGCTTGCAATTTTACACAGCCGTGTGTATAATAGAAAGCAGAGCAGTAAACGACACTGTTCTAACATTCAACACTTTGAATGCTGCCGTTGATACCAAGACGGCAGATGCCTTTTGCAGGGAACTGCAAAAGAGCTTGTGAGAGAGGATGGTGAGAAGATGGGAGAAGCATTGGCAGAAGAACTGCAAACCGAGGTCGCCTTTACGATTCCGCTGTTCGGAGGAATCCCCGTGCATGAATCCATTGTGGTCATGTGGGGCATTATGGCGTTCATCATGATTGTGGTTCTGCTTTTGACACGCAATCTGAAAATTGTTCCCGGCCGTGGGCAGGCGATGCTCGAATCTGCGGTAACGTGGGTGAACAATTTCTTGGAAGGCAACATGGGCAAAGCCGGTAGACCGTATTTCGCATATCTGGGTACTGTGCTGCTGCTGCTCGGCATTTCCAACCTCATCGGGATGTTCGGCTTCGGTATTAAACCGCCGACCAAAGACATCAACGTCACGGTTGCATTTGCATTGCTCAGCATTATCCTGATTGAAGTGTCCACATTCCGGGCACAGGGCGGCTTGAAAGGCTTTTTGTCATCCTTCACCAAACCAATGGCAATTATGACCCCGATCAACATTATGGAAATCGGCATTCGTCCGCTTTCGCTGTGTATGCGACTGTTCGGTAATGTTTTGGGTGCATTCGTTGTCATGAAACTGATCGAACACGTCTGTGGACTGATTGTCCCAATGGTATTCAGTATGTACTTTGATGTGTTCGACGGACTGATTCAAGCGTATGTATTTGTATTTTTGACTTCGCTGTTTATGGCGGAGGGCATGGAACACCACGAGAAATAAGGAGGAAATCATCATGATTGCAGCAGGAATTGCCGTTTTAACGGGTTTAGGTGCAGGCTTGGGCATCGGGATTGCAACCTCGAAAGCAACCGAAGCCATTGCAAGACAGCCGGAAGCAGCTGGCGACATCAACAAGACGTTGTTGCTCGGTAGTGCCTTGGCAGAAGCAACTGCGATTTACGGTTTCGTTGTCGCATTGCTCTTGGTTATTATGAAGTAAACAGAAAATTGAAATCATTCAACATAGGAGGAAAAGAATCATGATTGCAGCAGGAATTGCCGTTTTGACCGGCTTGGGTGCAGGTCTGGGAATCGGAATTGCTACCTCAAAGGCAGCAGAAGCCATTGCAAGACAGCCGGAGGCAGCCGGCGACATCAATAAGACACTGCTGTTAGGTAGTGCCCTGGCAGAAGCAACCGCCATCTATGGTTTCGTTGTTGCACTGCTGCTGGTCATCATGAAGTGATCAGCAGGGAATCCTTTAAAGAAAGGAGCTGCGTTCTGCCAGAGAGCAGGACGAAACAGAAATTATGTTAGAGTTTGATATTTGGACGATTGCATTTTCAATCATCAATATTCTGGTACTGTTCTTGTTTCTGAAGAAGTTCCTGTTCGGACGCATTCAGAATATCATGGATCAGCGTGCCACAGCGGTACAAGCCGATCTGGATCAGGCAAAAGCGTCCAAAGAGGAAGCACATCAGCTGCGGCAGCAGTATGAAGACACGCTCTCCGGTGCAAAGCAGGAGGCAAGTACGATTATTGCAAATGCCAGAACTGCCGCAAAAGAACAGGGAAATCAGATTACCGAACAGGCACAGCAGGAAGCAAGCCGCATGATTCAGAATGCACAGAAGGAAATCGATGCCGAACGGCAGAATACCTTGGCTGGTGCACAAAAGGAAATTGCAGACTTGGCACTCGCTGCTGCTGCAAAGTTGGTAGAAGGAAAAATGGACGATGCCGAAAACCGGAATCTTGTTGATGCGTTCTTGAAGGAGGAAGGTGTGAATTCATGAGCCGACCAGCTGAATGTTATGCACAGGCAATGTTAGAACTGCAATACCCGATGGATGTGGTGGAGCAGGCACAGGCAATCTGGGAATGTTGTCCGGCACTCAGCGAAGCTCTGACGAATCCCACCATTTCCATTCCGGAAAAGGAAGCGGTTGTTCGGAAGGTATTTCCGGAGGCAGTGCAGAATTTGCTCTGCGTACTCTGTAAAAACGCAGAAACTGCCGATGTGCCGGAAATTTTTCAGGCATTTTATGAGAAGAAGCGACAGTCAGAAAGCTGTGTCCACGCTGTTGTGGAATATGTCACACCGCTTACAGAAGCCCAGCAGGAAGGCTTGAAACAGTTTGCCATGAAAGTGACAGGCAAACAGCAGGCAGTCCTTACGATGCAGAAAAATCCAGCATTGCGGGGCGGTTTTGTATTGCGAATCGGTGACTTGGTGTATGACCGCAGTTTGCGGAATACCTTAAAAACCCTGCAAAAGAAATTGGCAGGACAGTGACAGGAGGGAATGTGTACCCATGAATGCAAGTGAAATCATTTCCGTTTTAAAGAGTGAAATTGCGGATTTCGACCGAAAGACCGGCGTGCAGGAAGGCGGCACGGTCGTTCGGGTCGGCGATGGCATTGCAACCGTTTATGGGATGCAGCATGCCATGTACGGCGAACTGGTGGAATTTGAAACCGGTGTCCGTGGAATTATTCAGAACTTGGAAGAAAAGACTGTTGGTGTCGTTCTGCTCGGTTCTGATTATGGAATTGTAGAAGGTACACAGGTCATGCGTACCAAAAAGCGTGCCGGTGTCGGCGTTGGCTCTGGACTGATTGGCAGAGTTGTTGACGCACTGGGTGCTCCGATTGATGGCGGTGCACCGATTGAACCGGAAGACTATTACCCGATTGAACGGGAAGCAGCCGGTGTTGCAGACAGAAAGTCCGTTTCTGTTCCGCTGCAAACTGGTATTCTTTCCATCGACTCTATGTTCCCGATTGGACGTGGACAGAGAGAATTGATCATCGGTGACCGTCAGACGGGTAAAACTTCGATTGCGGTAGATACCATCATCAACCAGAAGGGACAGGATGTCATCTGTATTTATGTTGCCATCGGTCAGAAGTCCTCAACGGTTGCAAAAATTGTAAATACTCTGAAAACCCATGGTGCAATGGATTATTCCGTAGTTGTTTCCGCATCCGCCAGTGCTCCTGCTCCAGTGCAGTATATTGCACCGTATTCCGGTACGGCGATGGCAGAATTCTTCATGCATCAGGGCAAAGATGTTCTGATTATCTATGATGACCTTTCCAAGCATGCGGTGGCTTATCGTGCAATGTCCCTGCTGCTCCACCGTCCGCCGGGGCGTGAAGCTTATCCGGGTGACGTTTTCTATCTGCACTCCCGTTTGCTGGAGCGTTCCTGCCGACTGGACGATGCACACGGCGGCGGTTCAATCACCGCACTGCCAATCATCGAAACACAGGCAGGCGACATCTCCGCTTACATTCCGACAAATGTCATCTCCATCACAGATGGTCAGATCTTCTTGGAAAGTGAATTGTTCTTCGCTGGTATGCGTCCGGCAGTCAATGTCGGCTTGTCCGTTTCTCGTGTCGGCGGTGCTGCTCAGACCAAGGCAATGAAAAAGGTTGCCGGAAAGATGCGTATGGAACTGGCACAGTTCCGGGAAATGGAAGTCTTTACCCAGTTCAGTTCCGACCTCGACCCTGCAACCCAAGCAATGTTGGATCACGGCCATGCACTGATGGAACTGCTGAAGCAGCCGCTGTATCATCCGCAGCCATTGTGGCGGCAGGTTTGCGTGCTGGCAGTTGCCTCCGAACGGCTGTTTGATGATATTCCGCTGAAGAATCTGCGGGATTTTGTCAATGACCTGATGACACATTTTGAACAGAGTCAGGCAGCATTGATCAAGAAGATTCAGGAAACCGGACAGCTGTCCGATGAAGATAAGGCAACCTTGATTGCAGAAGCAGAAGCCTATAAGAAGCAGGTGAAGTAAGATGTCAAATATGCGGGAAATTCGGGAACGGATTAAGAGTATCAATGATATTATGAAGATTACGAATGCCATGTACCTGATTTCCTCTTCCAAGCTGAAGAAGGCGAAGAAGGATTTGGCAGCCACAGAACCCTATTTTGATAAGCTGTTATATGCCATGCGAAGCATTCTGTCCCGTGCACCGGAAGATATTGACATGCGGTTTTTCGATACCAGAACGGAAATTCCGGCAGATAAGCGGAAAAAAGCATTCATTATCATCACGGCAGATAAGGGCATGTGCGGTTCTTATAACCACAATGTCATCAAGCGGGCAGAAGCAGAGATGGAACAGTGTGAATATGCTCGACTGTTTGTTATGGGACAGGTCGGCAGAATGTATTTTCAGCGGAAAGCAAGAGAAGGCGAACTGGATGTGGATGCAGAATTTATCCAGACCACCCAGAACCCGACCTTGTACCGTGCGATGAAAATCGCCGTGCTGATGATGGAATTGTTTGAGCAGAAGAAAGTAGATGATGTCTATATCGTCTATACAAAGATGCTCAATTCCATGACATTTGAGCCGAAAGTCCAGCAGCTGTTACCGCTGAATGTCAACAACTTTGTCACCAGTGAAGAAGATGTTACCCGTCATCACGAGGCAACCTTCTATCCAACCGTGGAAGCGGTGATGGAACACTTGACCCCGAACTTTATGAAGGGTTTGATTTATGGTGCAATGGTAGAATCGTTCTGTAGCGAACAGCAGGCTCGTATGTCGGCAATGGACTCTGCAACCACCAGTGCAAAGGATATGCTGCAAACGCTTTCGTTGCAGTATAACCGTGCAAGACAGGCTGCAATCACACAGGAAATTACAGAAATCTCCAGCGGTGCAGAGGCTGCGAAATAAATCTGATCATGGGATAGAGAGGAGTCCGAAAATCCATGGAAACCGGAAAAATTGTACAAATTCTCGGGCCTGTCATTGACGTTGCATTTACCGGCAAACTGCCGATGATCAAAGACGCTCTGACAGTCCAGATGGAACATAAAAAGTGTGTCATGGAAGTGGCACAGCACATGGGCAACGGTGTTGTTCGCTGCATCAGCTTGTCCGCAACCGATGGTCTGGCAAAGGATATGGAAGTCACTGCAACTGGCAGCTGTATTCAAGTTCCGGTCGGCGAAGAAACACTGGGCAGAATGTTCAATGTTTTGGGTGAACCGATTGACAACGCCGGAGAAGTGCATACAAAGCAGAAGTGGGCAATCCACAGAGAAGCTCCGTCTTTCCGGAATCAAAGCCCGGTTGTTGAAATTCTGGAAACTGGTATCAAGGTTATCGACCTGCTTGCACCGTATGCAAAGGGTGGTAAGATTGGTCTGTTCGGTGGTGCTGGTGTTGGTAAAACCGTTTTGATTCAGGAACTGATCCGAAATGTTGCAACCGAACACGGCGGTTACTCTATTTTTACGGGTGTCGGCGAGCGTTCCAGAGAAGGTAACGACCTCTGGAACGAAATGAAAGAATCCGGCGTTATCAGCAAGACCGCTTTGGTATTCGGTCAGATGAACGAACCGCCGGGGTCCCGTATGCGGGTTGCACAGACGGGTCTGACAATGGCAGAATACTTCCGTGATGAAAAACATCAGGACGTGCTGCTGTTTATTGATAACATCTTCCGTTATGTACAGGCTGGTTCGGAAGTTTCCGCCCTGCTGGGCAGAATGCCGTCCGCCGTTGGTTATCAGCCGACCTTGGCGAACGAAGTCGGCGAGTTGCAGGAACGAATCACCTCCACAAAGGACGGTTCTATCACCTCCGTACAGGCAGTTTATGTGCCGGCGGATGACTTGACCGACCCGGCTCCGGCAACCACTTTCGCCCACTTGGATGCAACAACCGTTTTGTCCAGAAAGATTGTAGAACAGGGTATTTATCCGGCAGTTGACCCGCTGGAATCCTCTTCAAGAATTTTGGAACCGGATGTTGTTGGCGAAGAACATTATCAGGTTGCCCGTCAGGTACAGGAATTGTTGCAGCGGTATAAGGAATTGCAGGACATCATCGCCATTCTTGGTATGGAAGAACTGGACGAAGAAGATAAGACTGCGGTTTATCGTGCAAGAAAGATTCAGAAATTCTTGTCACAGCCGTTCCATGTAGCGGAAGTCTTTACGGGTATTCCGGGTAAATATGTACCGTTAAAGGAAACCATCCGTGGCTTTAAGATGATTATCAGCGGCGAAATGGATGAATATCCAGAAAACGCATTCTTTAATGTGGGCACGATTGATGAAGTTATCGAAAAAGCAAAAACCCTGTAATCAAGCGTAAGTGAGGGATGCGGCATGGCAAAAACATTTAAATTGGAACTGCTGGCAGCAGACCGACCGTTTTTTGTCGGCGAGTGTGAACACTTGATTTATCCGGCACAGGATGGTTTGGTTGGTGTCCTGCCGGGACATGAATCTCTGGTTACGATTGTGAGTCCGGGAGAAATTCAATACAAGGTAGACGGTGAGTGGCGATATGCCGCCATCAGCGAGGGCTTTGCAGAAATTCGGAGCGATTATGCATTGATTTTGGGCGATGCAATTGAATTGCCGGAAGAAATTGATGCAAAACGTGCCGCAGAAGCTGCAACCCGTGCGAAAGAACGGCTGCGGCAGCGGCAGAGTATCATGCAATACTACCAGTCGCAGGCAGCGTTAAACCGTGCCATGAACCGTTTGAAAATCTCCAGACGGCATAATCACGAAATTTAAACAACAACAAGAAGAGAGCATTTTGTTTCTGCGAGTGAGCAGGCAAGATGCTCTTTTTTATTGATTAAATACGTAGAAAAGATTGACAATCTTATTTTTATTTTGTATAATAAAAAGCAAGGAGGATGATAAAATGAAAAAGAAAACACGAAAGTATATAATATCCCTGTTTACATGTTTCATCGCTTGTTTGTTGGTATATGGTATTTCCCAACAAAGCAGACCATTGTCTGTTTCTGCGGAAACGGGTACATATGGTGTATTGTCTTATGACAGCCTTGCAGATGGAACGCTTGAAATTACCGATTGTGAGGAAAGTGCAGTTTCTGTGGAGATTCCAGCGGAAATTGATGGCGTTGCAGTGACCAGTATTGCAAGCATGGCGTTTAAGGATTGCAAATCATTGACCAGCGTCACCATTCCGGATGGTATTACCAATATTGGAAATGAGGCGTTTTCTTGGTGTTCTAAATTAGAAGAAGTTACAATTCCAAATAGTGTAACAAAAATTAAAGATAAGGTATTTTATCTTTGTTACAATTTGAAAACTGTTACTTTATCTGAAAATTTGGAAAGCATTGGAGAAGGTGCATTTAATAGTTGTTCTAAAATAGAGAATATCAAAATTCCGAATAGTGTAACAGATATTGGAGCATGGGCTTTTAGCCATTGTAAAAGTTTAACTAATATAACGCTGCCAGTTGGGATTACTGAAATAAAGACTAATACTTTTTCTAAGTGTAGTAGTTTAGCTGAAATTACTATTCCAGAAAATGTGCAAAGTATTGGTTCTCGTGCATTTAGTAATTGCTCTAATTTGATGGAGGTTAACCTTCCAAAACAGATGAGTAAAATTGAATATTACGCATTTAATAATTGTAAAAATTTGAAAAGAATTGATATTTCTGATGGGGTATCTAAAATTGAACAATCCACTTTTTATGATTGTTATAACTTAGAGGAAATTTTTATTCCAAGCAGCGTAAAAAGCATTGAAAATAGGGCATTTTACAATTGTGAGAAATTAACAAGTGTTTATTTCAATGGAACGAAAGACGCATGGAATAAAGTTAAAATTGGAACGGAAAATGATTCTATAGAAAGTATAGAGCCACATGTAAAAGAATTTGACTATTTAAGCTACGATGACAGAATTTCAATTAGTCATTGGGATTCTAATGCGACTTCTGCTGTTATTCCAGAAGAAGTAGATGGACTTCCAGTAAAAGAAATCTCATCAGATGCATTTCAATATTGTAGCAGTTTAACAAATATTATTATACCAAATACTGTTGCTCAAATTGGGCGAGATACATTTTATTATTGTAGTAGTTTAACAAATGTGATTCTCCCAAACGCTATTACTGAAATTGAAGGTGCAACGTTTGCTCACTGCACAAGTTTAAAAAGCGTAACGATACCAAATTCTGTTAATAGTATAAGTTATGATGCATTTTATAATTGTGAAAGTTTAACAGATGTGTACTATAATGGAACAGAAGAGGAATGGAACAACATTTCAATCTCTTCTTCTGGAAATGACACTTTATTAAACGCTACCATTCACTATAATGTCTCCACTTCAGATACTTCCATCACTGGCGACCTTACTGGTGATAATCTTGTCAGCGTGGATGATGCCGTCTTGACATTGACGATATATGCAAAAAAAGCAGCTGGTATGGATGTAGATTTTTCAGAAGCACAAGTTGCTGTGGCGGATGTAAATGGCGATGGTGCTGTGGATGTAAAAGATGCTGTTGCAATTCTTACTTATTATGCAAAGGTATCTGCTGGACTTCAACCGACATGGGAAGAAGTAATTGGATAATATCTAAAATAGAAAGCGGACAAGATGAGAAATTCAGATTGTTCGCTTTCCTTATATCTTTTCAAAATTTACTTGACAATCAAAAATATCTGTGCTATACTTGCATTGTAAAACGTAGAAAAATTTGTTGATTCTGGTATTTTTTATAAAGAAGTTGAATTTCTTATAAAAAGTACTTGACAATCAAAAGCAAATGTGATATACTAATATCAATCCCAAAAGGGATGACATCCTACGAAAAGATGACGATAAAAAAATAGTAGGGTGAAAGAGATAGAAAAACAAAAAAATAGAAAAATCCGAGAAGCGAAGGGACTGTTTGATACAGTCCCTTTTCTTGTGCCTGAAAAAATTCAAAAAAATACAGCCGCCAGATTGCAGTTTGGCGGCTGTTATCATAATTGCAATTATTTTCCCGTGTGCAAGTCATTTTGCGTCTGAATTGCCCCTAGCTGTCGCTGAATGGCACGAGTACGAGTGCCAACAAGGCGTTCCAGCTGAGAATCTGCACTGTGCAAGGCATTCTGTGTTTTTTGTAGAACATCGGCAAAGCGGTCAAATTCCGTCTGTACCTGCTGTAGCACCTGCCATACTTCTGTACTGCGTTTCTGGATGGCAAGCGTCTGAAAGCCCATCTGCAAGGCGTTCAGCATCGCCGCCATCGTGGAAGGTCCAGCGATGTTGACTTGAAAGTTCTGCTGGAGGGTTTCAACCATGCCTAGATTGATGACTTCGGCATACAGCCCCTCAAACGGCAAGAACAAAATCGCAAAGTTTGTGGTATAAGGCGGACAGATGTATTTGTCATGAATATCTTTCGCACATTTTCGGATGACTTGCGTCAGCGTCTGTTGAGCAGCCTTGATTTGCTGTGGATTTCCGCTGTCCAGAGCGTTCCGCAGAGCAGTATAGGTATCTCCGGGGAATTTCGAGTCAATCGGCAGCCAGACGGGCTGTCCGTTTGTCGTTCCCGGCAGCTTGACAGCATACTCAACGTGTTCTCGGCGGTTGGGGTTGACAGTCACATCATAGGCATATTGTTCCGGAGCAAGAATCTCCTGTAGAATGCTGCCGAGCTGTACTTCACCTAGAATCCCACGGGTTTTTACGTTGGACAATACTTTTTTTAAATCTCCAACACCAGCGGCGAGTGTCTGCATTTCGCCCAGTCCCCGATAGACCATTTCCAATCGTTCATTGACCATCTGAAAAGCACTCTGTACCTTTTGTTCAAGTGTCTGTGTGAGTTTTTGTTCTACTACGCCTTGAATTTCAGCGAGGTTGTCCGCCTGTACTTGCTGCATGCGGTTCAGACTGGTTTGAATCGTCTGGCGAACTTGTTCCATACCCTGCCCGTTCGTCAGTTCAATGGTACGCAGACGCTGTTCCATCTGTTGCATCTGGGCAGCAAGGTTCTGGTTGAGCGTGGCAATGCTCTGATTCTGATAGGCAGCAGCTTGCTGCTGGCTCTCCTTGAGCGATTGCGAGAGGACAGACAAGTTTTGTTGGATGTGAAAGAGGAGTTCTTTTTGCTGTTCCTGCGTAGGAGCAGCAGCGTTGCCGCTGTCCTCGGAGACGTTGCCAGATGATTGCTTGATGACAAGAACGATAAAGATTTGTAGACAGATGACCACCAACAATAGAAATAGAATGGCTGCTTGCATGACGAGGGGACACTTCCTTTCAAAATGGGCATAGAATAGCACAAAAGCACCGTTTTACGGGTGCTTTTGTCTTTGTTTTTTCATCAAGATGCAAGATGGCGGCAAGTCTTACCGTTCCAGAATCTGAGAACGATCCGGACCATTGCCGACCATAACAACCTTACAGCCGCAAACTTCTTCCAGTCTTGCGATGTACTTCTTGCAAGCTTCCGGCAGTTCGTCAAAGGTCTTGCAAGAGCTGATGTCTTCGCTGAAGCCTTCAAATTCTTCATAAATCGGCTTGCAGTCTGCCAGTTCTTCCAGTGCCGGCGGGAAGTCCTTCAGGATTGTGCCATCCGGCTTTTCGTAGCCAACGCACATTTTCAGGGTTTTCAGACCGCTGAGGGTATCCAGCTTGTTGATTGCCAGACCATCCAGACCATTTGTCCGAACAGAATGCCGAACGATAACCGCATCGAACCAACCGGTTCTTCTCGGTCTGCCAGTTGTTGTACCAAATTCGCCACCCTTGTTGCGGATGAGGTCGCCGGTTTCGTCGTTCAGTTCGGTCGGGAACGGACCTTTCCCAACTCTGGTGGTATAAGCCTTTGCAACACCAATGATGTTGGTAATCATCTTCGGGCCAACACCACTACCGATGCACGCACCAGCAGAAATCGGATGAGAAGAAGTAACATATGGATACGTACCGAAGTCAATATCCAGCAAGGTTGCCTGAGCCCCTTCAAACATGATGGTCTTTCCAGCCTTGTCAGCTTCATACGTCAGAACGGAAACATCTGCAATGTACGGAGCGAGCCGCTTGCCGTATTCGATATATTCTGCAATAACAGCATCCAGATCAAATGCAGTGCCGCCATAAACAGCAGTGATAATCTTGTTTTTCAGTTCGCCAGTGGTTCTTGCCTTCTGAGCGAAGATTTCCGGATGTACCAGGTCATACATCCGCAGACCGCAGCGTTCGTACTTGTCCATATAAGTTGGGCCAATTCCACGCTTTGTTGTACCGATGTCGGAATTTCCACGGAACTTTTCAGACAGACCGTCTAATTCGATGTGCCACGGCATAACCACATGTGCACGAGGGTCAATCTTCAGATTTGCGGTGGAGATGCCACGGCTTTCGAGATTGTCCAGTTCAGAAATAAAGTCTTTCGGGTCTAATACCACACCAGCACCAATCAGGCAAAGGGTGTCCGGATACAGGATACCAGAAGGAATCAGGTGCAGCTTATAAACCTCACCGTGATTGACAACGGTGTGACCAGCGTTATTTCCGCCAGTTGCACGAACGACAACTTCTGCACGAGAAGCCATGATGTCGATGATTTTCCCTTTTCCTTCGTCGCCCCACTGAGAACCAACAATGATATTTGCAGGCATATTGTTTCCTCTTTCCATTTTTTTAAATTTTATACAGCACCGATGCTGTATCACATTCTCTTATTATAACAGTTCTTTCTCAAAAAAGCAAGAGCAAGCGACAAAAATAAACAATGTTTTTTGCAGTAGCACGATAAAACGAAAAAATGATGCACGCCGCAGGCAAATTGCGGTCGAGCTGGCTCAGCTCGGCGAGGGGACAGCTGTCCCCTGCAATGAGCAAGTGAATCGTAAGTTGTAACAAAAATCTAAGAAAAATCGAGGAATCGTAATTGCCTTTTTAAAATCAAAAGGTTGTAATAAGATTTCAAGGTTTCAGGGGCAATTGCGATTCCCAAGGCAAGCTGGGGATGTGCCCCAGCCTTGCCGAATCAGATAGAGAAGGTTTCCCAAGAAGCAATTGATTGCATGGCGTTAAATTTGTGTTTCCTGTTCCTGCAAAAAAATTGTAACCGGATTTCCATAGAAAAATGCAAAAACCAGTTGACTATTTTCAAATTTTCGGCTATGATATAAGAGGAAGATTGCGTACCAAAGAACATGCAAAATAAATGGCAGCAGCTGCTGACAGATAGGAGCGAACGTGTGCAGCAGAAAACAAGAAAAAAGCGTTACGGAAAATATATTCTGCGGTGGAGTGTTACCCTGTTGATTTTGGTGATGTTGGTTTTTGGCAGCATCTGCGGTCTGCGACTGCGGCATTTCTACCGTGCCATTCACGGAGAGATTCCGGCGGAAAGTCCGGATTTATCTAAGTTTCCGGTCAAGGGTATCGACATTTCTCGTTATCAGGGGGATATTGACTGGGACGTGCTTTCCAAGGAAGACCATGTGCAGTTTGCCTTTATCAAGGCGACGGAGGGCAGCACCTATCAGGACGACTTATTCACCCAGAATTGGGAGGCAGCCGAAACGGCAGGCGTATTTGTCGGGGCGTATCATTTTTTCCGGTTTGAATCGGATGGGAAAGAACAGGCGGATAATTTTATTGCAACTGTTCCCAAGTTGGAGAACACCCTTCCGCCCGTCATTGATATTGAAATCTATGATGGGGAAACCGTTCCCGATGCGAAAACCGCTCGCACTGAAATTCAGGAGATGGCAGACGCTTTGGAAGCATATTACGGGGTCAAGCCGATTCTCTATACCAATCCCAGCACCTATATGGATTATTTGATGGGGCACCGTTGGGGGTATGCTGTTTGGATGAGCAATCCCTATTGCGAGCCGATTGTAGATTGGACGTTCTGGCAGTATAGCTTTGAGGGCGATTTGCAGGGCTTTGCACAGGAACACATTCCAGTGGATTTGAATGTCTATAATGGCAGCCGAAAGCAGTTTTTGAAGCAGTTTTCCCTACAGGAAATCAGCAATTGACCAAACAAGAATGTTAGAAACCGTTTTCTCACTGAAAGCGGAAAAATATCAAGCAGGAGGATTTATCCCATGAAGTATTATATTGGCATTGATTTAGGCGGCACGAATATCGTAGCAGGCGTGGTAAACGAAGCATATGAAATTCTTGCAAAGGCAAGCGTAAAGACCAACCTGCCACGTCCGGAACAGGAAATTGCAGCAGACATGGCAAAGGTTGCAAAGGAAGCAGCCGAAAAAGCAGGTCTGACCATGGATCAGATTGAATGGGTCGGTATTGGTACACCGGGGATTGCCAACAGCGAAACCGGAATTATCGAATATTCCAACAATCTGGGCTTTGTCAACACCCCGATGGTAAAGTATATGGAAGATGCCCTCGGCAAGAAGGCATTCATTGAAAACGATGCAAATGCAGCTGCTTACGGCGAATATGTTGCAGGTGCTGCAAAGGGTGCAAAGAATGCAGTCTGCATTACACTGGGCACTGGTGTTGGCGGCGGTATTGTCATTGATGGCAAGATTTACAGCGGCTCGAACTTTGGCGGTGCTGAAATCGGTCACACTGTAATTTCTGTAGATGGTCCGCAGTGCACTTGCGGCAGAAAGGGCTGCTTTGAAGTGTATTCTTCTGCAACCGGTCTGATTCGGATGACCAAGGAAGCACTGGCTGAACATCCAGATAGCATGATGAAGGAAGAAGAACACATCAGCGGTCGGACAGCATTCAATTACATGCGGAAGGGCGATGCAGCTGCAAAGGAAGTTGTTGATAAGTATATCAAGTATCTGGCTGCTGGTATCACCAACACATTGAACATTTTCCAGCCGGATGTACTCTGCATTGGCGGCGGTGTCTGCAATGAAGGTGACCCGCTGTTGCTGCCGATGAAGGAAATCGTAGCACGGGAAAACTACACCAGAAATTCTAAGAAGAATGCAGAAATCGTAATTGCAAAGCTGGGTAATGATGCCGGAATCATCGGTGCAGCATTCCTCGGAAACGCACAATAAGAGAAGAAACGCTGCAAATTTCCTCGCCGCAGGCGAACTGCGGTCAAGCTGGCCCCCTTAACAAAGGTATTGATTAGATGACATTGAAATCTAAGAAAAGTTGGTAAATGCTGTTCGCCATCTTGAAAACACAAAAACTTCTGATAAACGGAAATCTAAGAAAGATGGAAAAATCATTCAGACAACGCAACCACCGGCGAACAGCTCAAAGGCAAAGAGCGGAGCGATTTTGCCGAACCATTCGCAGTTAGTTTCCCTAAGAATCCAGTAAATTCAACCAGAAACGGAGATGATTTTATGCAGAAAAACGCATTTCACACCTTATCCTATGGAGTTTATGCCGTAACCGCTATGGATGGCGAACGTCCAGTTGGCTGCATTGCCAACAGTGCCATGCAGATTACCTCGCAGCCGCCAACGCTTGCCATCAGCATCAACCAGCAGAACTACACCCACGACATCATTCAGAAAACTGGCAAGCTGGCAGTTTGTGTACTGCCGGAACAGACAGACCTTAGCGTCATCGGAACATTTGGGTTTCAGTCCAGCCGGGAAGTGGAAAAGTTCGCAGAAATTGCGTATGACCAGAAAGACGGCTTGCCCGTTCTGAAACAATGCTGTGCATGGTTCACCTTGGAAGTTGTCCAGCAGATGAACGCTGGAACGCATACCGTATTTCTGGCGAAAGTTTTGGACTGCGACCGTACTACTGCCCAGCAGCCAATGACATACGCATATTATCATAATGTTCTCAAAATGAAAAGCCCGAAAGCTGCTCCAACTTATGTGGAAGAATAAGTGGAAACAGCCGTGAAAAAATCTGCCCTTGTGGAAACACAGGGGCGGATTTTTTTTGGCATTGCAACCGTTCCAAACATCCAATTTCATGCCAAAAATGCTTGTCCATGCAGATTTTTGCAGGAATCAGCCCTATCCGTAAAGAAATATTTGCCCTGTTTAGACAGAAAGCTCCCGATTTTATAGCAAGCTGGTGGAAAAGTAGTGGAAACAGCTATGAAAAAAATCCGTTCTTGTGAAAACACAGGAACGGATTTTTTGTGGAAATGCTTTATAGAAATGTAAGAATGCAAAGGCATCAGGTACAATGCCGGAAGTTCTTGTCTGTGCAGATTCTTGAAGCCACAAGACCCATCGGTAATGCAATGACAATCAATGCTGCCTTGGTCAGCCACAGTGCACCAGAGCCGACATCATTCAAGGCAATGTAATAAATACCACGGTACATATACAAGCCCGGAACCATGATAACGATTGCCGGAACGGTCAGAGAAATTCTCGGGAAACCGATTTTTTTCTTGACAACAGAGGCAATACATCCCGTGCAGAATGCTCCGATAAAGGCAGCCGCACCAATTGGCATATGAGCAAGGTCAACCAGTTCCAACCGCAATGTATTGGTGAACATTCCGATGAGAGCCGCTGTAAATGCCATTTTTCTGGGGCTGTTGAACATCAGAGAGAATCCGTAGACCCCACAGAAGCTGGCAATCAACCGGAAACAAAGCAGCGTCCATTTTTGCAGCTGCAAGGGTTCAAAGTCTGCCGGCTGGAAGTGACAGATGACAGCTGTTGCCCAGCCAGTCATGGTTGCCGTTAGAATAATGAGAAGGGCATAGGAGACTCGTTCTAACCCCGATCGCAAATCTAGTTTCGCAAGGTCGATACCGCCCGTAATCAGCGGAAATCCCGGGATGACAAACAGCATCGCACAGATGTAACCAGCCTGATGGACTGCCGATACAGACAACAGACTTTGTGCCAGCAGGATGGTAAGGACATAGACCAGACAGGAAGCAGCAACACTGACCGCAACATTCGCCAGCAGGGAAATGCTATGCCCCAGCATCTTTTTGCGGACAAAGTTCCCGACACCTGCACCCAAAAAGGCACAGCACATTTCGACAGGCCCACCGCCTAGCAAGAAGGTAAATGCACCGCACGCCAGTGCAGAGGCAAGCCCCAGATTCCACGCCTTATAGTTGGCAGGGAGCTTTTGAATCTCATCCAGAACTTCATGAATGTGCTTGACGGAATAAGTGGAAACTTTATCCGGAAATTCTTTCATGAACAGTTCAAGTTGCATCAGCTTATGTGTATTGACCCCAGTTGTTGGATTGGAAATGGATTGTGTGTAAGTATCCGTCCCTTCAATGCAAGTGTAAGAGATGGCAAGCAGTCCAATGTCTGCGGTGCAGGTAATGCCAAGACAGCGAGCAACTTTATTCATCGAGTTGCGAACCCGCCATGCTCCTGTTCCGACAGAAAGCATCATCAGCCCGACTCTTCCGACTAAGGTTGCCTTTTCCTTGAGCGTTGCTTCCGTTGCCGGAATGCTGCTGTCGTCCTGCACAATCGCTTTCCAATGAATGGTCATGTGCTGCTTTTTGAGTTTTGCCATGTGAAACATCGTTCCCTTCGTTTTAAGATTCTATATCATTTCGGCAAAAACCGGCTGACAGAATGCAGCTCTGTAAGCCGGATTTTTTCATTTTATGGGTTCTGTTCCGGCGGTTGTTCCGGAGAATCTGAATCCGTGGATTCTGATTCTGAAGCAGCCGGATGAATTTCGCAGCCTTCTTCGTCAGTCTGTTCTAAAATGACAGAAATCGGCGTTTCTGAAACGGTAGATTCTGCGGATTTCATGTCCTTTTCCGTTGGTTCTTCCGTTGCGGAATCATCATCTTCTTCATGGTGCTGCCAGTTTCGTTTCACGGTGTCTGTTACCGTGGTAAAGACGGTATCTCGCATCTTCCCGAACCATTCGTTGGCACGCTGTTCCATAGCCGTTTTTTCCGGCATTTGCAGCGGACTGGGTGGAATTTCGCCCTCTGGCAGGGTCTTTTCCCGTAAGATGACATAGATAAGCGACATCACCGGAACACCCAGCACCATGCCGAGCACGCCAAACAATCCGCCGCCGACAATGACAGCGAACAGCACCCACATTGCAGGCAGTCCGACAGAACCGCCGACAACACGAGGATAAATCAAGTTGCTGTCAATCTGCTGAATGACAATGACAAATACCACAAACCAGATGGCTTGTTTTGGTTCTACCAACAGCAAAATCAATGCACACGGAACAGTACCAACAATCGGGCCGACAATCGGGATCATGTTGGTCAGACCGATGATAACGCTGATGAGTACTGGATACTGGAAGTGGAAAATGGACATGCCAATAAAACAGAGCAAGCCCAGAATGCAGGCATCCATCAGCTGACCGCCGACAAAGTTGGAGAAGATTTCAAACGTGATATTGCCATAATGGGAAATTCTGTGGTAATTTTCCTTGGAGAATGCCTTTTGTAGAATGCGTTTTGCCTGTGCTTTCAGGCGTTTCTTGCCGCTGAGCATATACAGCGAGAAAATCAGACCAATGAAGCAGTCCACTACAATGCTGACCAGACTGGTTGCCCATGTTCCGATTTTTTCCATGAGGTTTGGAATATAGCTGGAAACCGTAACAGAGAGGTCGGTTAGCCATGATTTCAGCTGTGCGAAATCGAGTCCGACTTGCTGCATCAGTTCATAGAGCTGTTGCCCTTTGGTGCTGTAGGTTTGCAAGAATTTCTGGAAGTTGATAAAGTAAATGGTGAACTGGTCTGCGAAGTCCACTAAGCTTTGTGAGAACTGCGGGACAATGATGCAGACGATTCCGGCTAAAACGGAAAACAACAGCAAATAAGAGAGAATCACGGCAACTGCGGAGCAGGGAAACCGTTTTCCCTTTGTGATATGTTTGAAAAAGCCTTCCAATCGCCGGACAGGCGTATGCAGCACTAAAGTAATGACTGCACCGATGATGACTGGACGCAGCGTGCTGAGAATCGTTCCAATCCAAGTGGAAACGGTTTCCAGCCGCATGAGGAGAAATGCAACCAGCAATAAGATGACACCGCTGAAAATAATCGTGCGAGCAAACGGGGTGTTAATGCTGTTGCGTTTTCGTTTCGGCATAGACGCAAGCCCTCCTTTCTTGTGGGGCAGAATCGTTTGTTCCGAATACAGGCAGGTGGATGGTTATCCAACCACTTGCTTTGCAACATCCACCGTATCTTTTGCATCTTTTGCATAGAATGTTGCGTGGATTTGTTTTGCATAGTCTGGTGTTAAGACTGCACCGCCAACGACGGTCTGACAGGATGGATACTGTTCATGCAGCAGGCGAATGGTTTCTTCCATTGAACCCAGTGTGGTTGTCATGAGGGCAGAAAGTCCGACCAGTTTCACTTGATGTTCAATGGCAGCATCAACAACCGCCTGACAAGGAACATCTTTTCCGAGGTCGATGACGGTATAGCCGTAGTTTTCCAGCAGAACTTTTACAATGTTCTTGCCGATGTCGTGAATATCGCCCTTGACGGTTGCCAGTACGATTTTTCCCTTGCTGACAGGGGCTTGATCCCGCTGCTGCATGGTTTCCTTGATGACGGAGAACGCCGCCTGTGCCGCATCTGCTGTTAAAATCAGCTGTGGCAGGAACACCTTGCCCTGTTCAAACTTCGTTCCGGTTTCGTCCAGAACGGGAATCAACATGTTGTTGATGATTTCCATGGGTTCGGTGGTTTCGAGCAGTTTTGCAGTAATCGAACCGCATTCTTTTTTCAGACCGTGTTCCATGGCATAGGCAAGCGTCATGGAGGAATCAGCAGCTCCAGCGGTTGCAGCAGCTGGTTTTGCAGAAGTCTGTCCGGTATAGCTGGAAATATACTGCATACAGCTCCGGTCGATGCCCTTTAATACCTTGTAAGCCCGAACTGCTTCGGTCATAGAGGCAATATTCGGGTTCATAATCGGCAGGAACAAGCCATTTTCCATTGCCAGCGTGAGGAATGTCCGGTTGACGGCTTCTCGATTCGGCAGACCAAACGAAATATTGGAAACGCCTAAAACTGTCCGCAGCCCCAATTCTTCATGTACTCGTCGCATGGCTTTCAAAGTTTCGACTGCTCCATCCTGTTCCGCAGAAACGGTCAGTACCAGACAGTCAATATAGACATCCTGTTTCGGAATGCCCATTGCCATTGCCCGTTCGAGAATGCGTTTGGCGATGGCAAAGCGGTCATCTGCCTTTTTCGGGATGCCGTTTTCGTCCAGTGTCAGACCAACGACCGCAGCACCATACTTTTTGACAAGCGGTAAGATTGCCTGCAAGGAGGCTTCTTCGCCGTTGACAGAATTGACGATTGGTTTCCCGTTATAAACTCGCAGGGCAGCTTCTAAGACTTCCGGAATGGTGGAGTCCAGCTGTAATGGGGTGTCCCCGATGCTCTGCAATGCCTTGACGGTGCGGATCATCATATCTTTTTCGTCAATCTCCGGCAAACCAACATTGACATCCAAAATATCTGCACCGGCATCGGTCTGCTGAACCGCCTGCTCTAAGATATAATCAATGTCGTTTGCCTTTAATGCAGCCTGAAAGCGTTTTTTTCCGGTTGGGTTGATGCGTTCGCCGATGATACGGGGTTCAGTGATGGGAATCGTCACAGACGGCGAGCAGATTGCAGGCGGGATTTCCGGCATAGGGCGGTTTACAACGGGCATACTGTCCAGTTTCTGATAGGCAGCCGCCAGATGTTCCGGTGTTGTGCCGCAGCATCCGCCAAAAACAGAAACGCCTAACTTTGCGAAAGCAGCCATTGCCTCTGCAAAGTCATCCGGCAGAACGGAGAATGCTCCCGTAACCGGGTCAGGCAAGCCAGCATTCGGCTTTACAATGACAGGCAGGGTTGTCCAGCGGCAGATTTCTTCAACCACAGGCAGCAATTCCTTCGGGCCAAGCGAACAGTTTACGCCTAGGGCATCTACGCCCAGCCCCTCCAATGTCAGAGCCATTGCAGAAACGGTGCAGCCTGTGAAGGTTCTGCCGTTTTCTTCAAAGGTCATCGTGACAAAGACAGGCTTGTCACTGTGTTCCTTTGCAGCCAGTACAGCGGCTTTCGTTTCATAGAGGTCGGTCATGGTTTCAATGACAATGAGGTCAGCATCTTTTCCGGCTTCGATTTCTTCCCGAAAAATGTCATAAGCTTCCTCGAATTTCAGCGTGCCAAGCGGCTCTAGCAGCTGTCCGATTGGCCCAATATCCAGGGCAACCATGGCATCTGTTCCGGCAGTGGCAGCCTTGCCGCAGGCAATGCCTGCGGAAATCAGTTCCTGTACGGAATAGCCGCTTTTTTTCATCTTCAGGCGGTTTGCACCAAAGGTGTTGGCATAGACGATATCCGAGCCAGCAGCCAAAAACGCTTTGTGAATGGCAGTAATCTGTTCTGGATGTTCGATGTTGTATTTTTCTGGGATTTCTCCGGCAGGCATGCCGCTTTTTTGCAGCATCGTACCCATACCGCCATCCAGATACAGACGAGGTTTCTTCTGAAAGAGGTTATGTTGTGCCACCGCAGTGAGCTCCTTTCTTCCGGAATGCACAGGTTTCCCGCATCTTGCAAATGCTGCACCCTTGCCGGCGTTTCGGCAGTGGATGTTGGGCACATCCAAAGATGGCAGAAACCGACTTCCGGGGGTTCATGAGGTAGGTTTCCGTTGTAATAATGCCGACTTGCCGGGCGGCGTTGAGGTGGGCGAGCAGGTTCGGCTGTTCCGAGATGGGAAAATCTCCATAGCCGGGGCTGAACCGCCATGTAAAATATCGGTTCGGCATGGTTTCCTGAATCCGCTGTTCTGCCTTGTCGCAGACCTGCTCAATGGCAGTATTTGCGAGAGCATCCATCAACAGGGCGTTGGTCATGTCCCGTTTTTGCGTGCGGTCAATCAAGACATCTACAGATGTTCCAAGCGTTGCCGCCATGAGAACCGCACGGTCGCAGCCCTCTAGGTGCTGGCGAATATCATTCCCCTCTAATAATAAGGTATCCGCATACAGCACCGATTCTGTGCGGGTCAGCGGAAGAATGCAGTAGGTATAGCGAGGGGTTGCGTGGCGGAGCAGCTTTGCTTCGCAAGCATCCAGCCGAGATAGAAAGGCATCGTCTGCCGCCGCTTCGGTCATACCCAAATACCGGAGGGTTTCCGAACGGTCAAGCGGTGACAGACAGATACTGGGGCTCATCGTTGGGTTGCACGCAGTACGCCGGAGATGGCTTCGCTGATTTTTCGTGCAACATAAGGATTGTTCATGGTGTAAAGGTGAATTCCGTCAACCCCAGCTGCCAGCAGTTCAATAATCTGTGCGATGGCATAAGCGATCCCAGCATCTTGCAATGCTGTAGGGTTATCCTCATATTTTTGAATGATACGGGTGAATTTTCTCGGCAGACTTGCACCACACATGGAAACCATGCGGGTAATCTGCTTGCTGTTGGTGACTGGCATGATACCAGCTTCAATCGGGACAGTAATCCCAGCCTTGCGAGCTTCTGCCTGAAAATGGAAGAATGCTTCATTGTCAAAGAACAGCTGAGAAATGAGGTGTGTTGCACCGGCATCGACTTTCTTCTTCAGGTTGGCAATATCTTCTTCCAGCGAGGAGGCTTCCGTATGGCATTCCGGATAGCAAGCTCCGGCAATGTCGAAATTCGGGTGTGTTTCCCGAATGTAGGTAATCAGGTCGCTGGCATGGGCAAAATCGTGTTCCGGTTCTAATTCCGGGACACGGTCGCCACGCAGAGCGAGGATGTTTTCAATGCCGCTTTCGAGGAATGTTTCCAGCAGGGCATCAATTTTTTCTTTTGTGCAGTGAATGCAGGGCAGATGGGACATGGAAGTAATGCCATACTGTTCCTGTAAGCGTCTTGCGATGGCGATGGTATTTTCCCCGTTGCCGCTGCCGCCAGCACCCAGTGTGACACTGATGAAGTCCGGATGCAAATCCTGTAATTCTTCGAGTGTCTGGTAGACGGTTTCAATCGGGCTGGTTTTCTTCGGTGGAAATACCTCAAAGGAAAAGACGGTCTTTTCCGAAAAAAGAGGAGCGATTTTCATAGAATGATAAATTCCTTTCTGTTGAGATTCGATGATAGTCATAGCGATTTATGCAGGGTCAATCCGCCAGTCTACGGGTTCCATTCCGTGTTCGATGAGAAAGGCGTTGGTCTTGGAGAAATGCCGGCAGCCGAAAAATCCATAGTGAGCAGATAGCGGACTTGGATGGGCAGCCGTCAACACCAAATGCTGCGGAGCAGTAATGCGTTGCTGTTTTGCCTTGGCATTGTTGCCCCAGAGCAGGAACACTACGGGCTTTTCCCGTTCGTTCAGCTTGTCAATGACGGTATCGGTGAGCTGTTCCCAGCCTTTTCCCCGATGGGAGTTGGCAGCACCTGCCCGAACTGTTAAGACCGTGTTTAGCAGTAAAACGCCATGTTTTGCCCATTCGGTGAGGTCGCCATGTTTGCCGAGGTTATCAATGCCGGTATCATCCCGCAGCTCTTTAAAGATGTTGACGAGGGACGGCGGCGGTGTAACACCCTTGTGCACGGAAAAACTCAAGCCATGTGCTTGATTGGGGTTGTGGTAGGGGTCTTGTCCCAGAATGACTACTTTTACATCTGCATACGGCGTATATTGAAACGCATTGAAAATGTCGTACATATTGGGATAGATGGTATGGGTGCGGTATTCCTGAATGAGGAACTGCCGCAAGTGCTGATAGGATTCGGATTGAATGGCATCCTGAAGCAGGTCATCCCAGTCGTTTCCGATATGAACCATAAAAAGACCATCCTTTCTGTGGATTGTTTCGCAGACTGGCTGCAATTGATACCTATTATAACACACTCTTTTCAGAAATTCAATAGACAGAATCTTTCCGCTGTCAGATTTTCCACAGACGGCGGCTTCTTTTTGAGGATGCATTTCATTTTTGGAAATCCCACTGAAAAATGCATGGCGGAATCGGAAAAATTGTACAACTTTTTGAAATCCTATTGACTATTCGCAAAAGATGTAGTACAATGATAAGTAATTGTCGATACCACCTTGTCAGCGTGGACGACACAAAAACGGGTACAGCTGCCTGCAAGCTGCTGCACCCAGATTTACCGTAGGAGGGTGAAACGTGAAAAAAGTAAAAAAACCGGTTTTCTTCCTTGTGTTTGCTGTGATTGCGATTTTTGCGATTACAACGCTGATCGGTGTGTCTACTCAAAACGGCGATATTACAACGACCTATGTACACGGCGTAAAAGATATTCGTCTTGGGATCGACATTCAGGGCGGCGTAGATGTTACATTTGAGCCAGCAGGCGATGTGGATGCAACAGATGAACAGATGGACGCAGCACTGGAGAAAATCAAGACCAGACTGGTGTCACAGGGCATTAACGACAGTGATACTTACGTTGACTACAAAAGCGATCGGATTATTGTTCGGTTCCCATGGCAGGCAGGGGAAACGGATTTCGATCCGGAACAAGCCGTAAAAGAACTTGGTGAAACCGCAGAGCTGACATTCCGCTATGGAACGGAAACCACCACAAATGATGACGGCGAAACCGTGCCGGCAGGCGAGATCGTACTGACGGGTGACGATGTGAAGAGTGCCGGAACAGGTGCAACGCAGGATGATACCACGAAGGAAGCAACGTGGATGGTAACATTGGATCTGAACGACAGCGGTACGGAAAAGTTTTATAATGCAACTTCCGCTCTGTATCAGGACAATGGACAGATCTCCATCTGGATGGACAACACCATGATTTCTGCACCGTCTGTTAATGCGGTTATTTCCGACGGAAAGGCAACCATCAGCGGGAACTTTACATATGAATCTGCAAAGGAACTGGCAGATAAGATCAATGCCGGTGCATTGCCGTTTGCATTGGAAACCACCAGCTTTAAGACCATTTCCCCGACCATGGGCGAAGGGGCTTTGAATGCTATGGTGATTGCAGGTTTGATTACCTGTGCCTTTATTGTGATTTACATGATTTCCCTGTATCGGCTGTTGGGTGTGGTTGCATCCATCTGCTTGATGGGACAGATTGCCGGCATGCTGGCAGCCGTTTCCGGTTGGTTCGGCTTTATGGACAGCAACACGCTGACCATTCCGGGTATTGCTGGTATTATTCTTTCCATTGGTATGGGTGTCGATGCAAATATTATCACTGGCGAACGAATTCGAGAAGAACTTCGGAGAGGCAAGCCGCTGGATGGTGCATTGCAGTCCGGTTACAGCCGTGCATTTAGTGCCATCTTTGACGGAAACCTGACTGGTATCATCGTTTCCATCATCCTGATGGGTGCGTTCGGAACACCGGATAGCTGGTGTGCAAAGCTGTTGCATCCGCTGTTCCAGTTCTTCGGTGCAACCACAGAAGGTGTTATTTATTCCTTCGGTTACACCTTATTAGTAGGTTTGATTATGAACTTTATCATGGGCGTATTTGCAGCCAGACTGATGACCATGTCTTTGTCCAAGTTCAAATGCTTCCAGAACAAGAAACTCTATGGAGGTGGGTTAAATGGCTGAGAAAGAAAAACAGTTTAAACACTATCCAGTGGATGTCAAGGTACGGAATTTCTGCGGCAAGTCCAAGCTATTTTTCCTGCTGACCCTGATTCTCGTTGTCATTGCAATTGCCTCTTCCTTTACGGGTGTGGACATTGCACTGGAATTCAAGGGCGGTACGATTATCACCTATAGCTATGAGGGCGAAGCGGTTGATAAGAGTGCGATTTCTTCCGAACTGACCGATTTAATCGGAACGAGCGTGAATGTACAGGATGGCGAAAGCCTCGATGGCGGCAGCAAGACATTGACCTTGTCCTTTACTTCCAACGAAGGTTTGACGGTTGACCGGCAAGCAGAAGTAACGGATGCCATTCAGTCCCGTTATCCAGATGCAAATGTACAGCTGCTGGACTCGAATGATGTCAGTGCACGTTCTGGTAGTGACTTCTTTGCAAAATGTATCGTTGCAGCGATTTTTGCAGCAGTCATCTTGATTCTGTATATTGCATTCCGGTTTAAGCAAATCAGTGGTTGGTCAGCTGGTGTTTGTGCAATTATCGGCTTGCTGGCAACGCTGGTCATCACATATGGTTCGGTTGTTTTGATGGGCTTTGAAATTGACTCAAACTTTATGGCAGTTATTTTGACGCTGTTGGGTTATGCAGTCAACGACACCATCGTTATTTATGACAGAATCCGTGAAAATCAGGAAAAGATGCCGGGAATGTATATTGAAGACCTGGTAAACACCAGTTCTTCCCAGTCCTTGCGGCGTTCGATTCGAACATCCCTGACAACGTTGTTTGCAATGGTTGCAGTTGTAGTTGTATCTGCAATTATGGGATTGGATTCGATTCAGCACTTTGCCATTCCGATGGCAGTTGGTATTCTGGTTGGTACTTATCATTCCATCTGCTTTGTACCGAGCCTGTGGGTTTGGTGGCAGAAGCGGCGTGGTGTGGAAACACTGAAAGTAATTCCGAAGAAAAAGAAGAAGGCAACCGAATAAGCCAATTTTTGAACAGAAAAGAAGCAGGCAGGATATGCGAAGCAGCATATCCGCCTGCTTTTTTGTTTTGGTGGAGAGATACGAGCCGCAGGCAGCTGAAAAGTTTTTCGGTGCAGCAGTTTTACAAAAATGCTGCCGAGGTGTGGGCGAGCAGCCCACATTTGCGAAGCAAATTGAATTTTGCAATCTGTTTTTCCTGCTGCAATTGCATTTTTTGAAACTTTCCAATTCAAGCAAAGTTGAATAATAAGAATCAAGGTTGTAAGTTCGAGTAAGGCAACGGGGCAATTGCAGCATGCTGGTAGGCAAAAGCAGGGGTGGAACCCCCTTTTGCCGGATGTGAAAGACCGTTTTCTTTAGAAGTATTGTTTCCAATCCCGAGCCGCAGGCAACCGAAAAGTTTTTTGATCCAGCAATTTTTCAAAAATGCTGGCGAGGTGTGGGCGAGTAGCCCACATTTGCGAAGCAAATTAGACTTTGCAATCTGTTTTTCCTGCTGCAATTGCATCTTTTGAAGCTGTCTAATTCAAACAAAGTTGAATCATGAAAATTAAGGTTGCAAGTTCGAGCAAGGCAACGGGGCAATTGCAGCACGCTGGCAGGCAAAAGCAGGGGTGGAACCCCCTTTTGCCGGACGGGAAAGACCGTTTTCTCTAAGAGAAGTTCTCTCCTAGGAATACCACCTGAATCCGGTTCGGCAAGGCTGGGGCACATCCCCAGCTTGCCTTTGGAATCGCAATTGCCCCTGAAACCTTGCATGCTCATTACAACCTCTCAATTTTAAAGGCAATTGCGATTCTTTGCGGTTCTCTCCTAGATTTTTGTTGTGTTTCATTGTGCAGTTTCATTTGCTTCGCAAACGTGGGCTGCTCGCCCACACCTCGCCAACATTTTTGAAAAATTGTTGGATCAAAAAACTTTTTAGTTGCCTGCGGCTTGTTCTAGGAAAGCCACCTGAATCCGATTCGGCAAGGCTGGGGCACATCCCCAGCTTGCCTTTGGAATCGCAATTGCCCCTGAAACCTTGCATGCTCATTACAACCTCTCGATTTTATAGGCAATTGCGATTCTTTGCGGTTCTCTCCTAGATTTTTATTGTGTTTCATTGTGCAGTTTCATTTGCTTCGCAAATGTGGGCTGCTCGCCCACACCTCGCCAGCATTTTTGAAAAATTGCTGGATCAAAAAACTTTTTATTTCGCCTGCGGCTTGCATGGAAGAACCCCCTTGCAAAATTGTTGAAAATATGCTACAATAACATGGAAAAGGAGGCGACCTTTATGTTAAAAGCAGGAATCTCCACTGCCTGCCTCTATCCGCAACCCATAGAGGAAGCCCTCTATGACCTTGCATTGGGTGGGGTAACCATGGTGGAATTGTTTATCAATACCCATTCAGAACTAAAACGCAGCTTTGTTGCTGCATTATCAGATATTTTGCACCGATTTGAAGTGCAGTGCTGTTCCCTGCATCCATTCACCAGTGAGATTGAAACTATGATGCTGTTTTCCGCATACGAACGGCGTTTGCAGGATTATCTAGAATACTGCCGCTATTATTTTACCGCTATGCAGCAGCTGGGAGCAAGTATTTTTGTAGTACATGGCAATAAACAGCTGGTCGGCGTGGATGTGGATTTTTATTGTGAGCGGTTTCAGAAACTGGTAGACTTGGGAAAATCTTATGGCGTGACCGTTGCACAGGAAAATGTTGCACGCTGTACGAGCCGTTCCCTTTCGTTTTTGCAGGAGATGCAGCAGAAAATGGGGGATGATGCAAAATTTGTGCTGGATATCAAGCAGGCAGTGCGTTCCAAAGAAGACCCAATGCAGATGCTAAAAACACTCGGCAGTGGGGTTGTCCATGTGCATATGAGCGACCACGGCGAATATGGCGACTGTTTGCAGATTGGTGCAGGACGGTTTGCTGTAAAATCATTTTTACAGACACTCGCACAGCTTAGCCCAAACTGTACCATTGTATTAGAATTATATCGCAGCGGATTCCGCACGTTGCAGGATTTGCTGCATAACGATCATATCCTACAGCGAATGATTCAGAGCTGTCAGGAGAAGGAGGAATGAACCATGCAATGCCCGTTTTGTGGTGCAAGAGATACAAAAGTATTGGATTCTCGTCCGGCAGAACATCGAATCCGGAGAAGAAGAGAGTGTATTTTTTGCGGAAAGCGATTCACAACTTATGAAATGGTAGAACGTCCGCTGCTGATGGTGAAAAAGCGGGACGGCAGTTTCGAACCGTTTGACCGTCAGAAGCTGATTACCGGCATTTTTAATGCCATCAAGAAACGTCCTGTCAGTGTGGAACAAGTGGCAGCGATTGCCGAAGGCATTGAACAGCAGTGTGCGAATGCAATGCGGAGCACAGTAACGTCTGTGGACATTGGGAACTGGGTCATGGAACACCTAAAGCGAATTGATGCAGTTGCCTATATTCGATTTGCCTCGGTCTATGAGGATTTTACGGATGTTGCAAGCTTTGTAGCGGCGATTAGTGCATTGGATGAAGAAACGGCTGCTGCAAAAATGGCAGAATCGAAAGAACAAGGAGAATAAAACATGCAAGATCAGAATCATTTTTTTGAGTCAGAAGACCATACCATGGAATTTGACACACAAGATGCACAGGATGCAAAAATTTGGTCAGTTCTTGCGTATTTCGGCATTTTGTTTTTCTTGCCACTGGTGGCTGTGCCCAATTCTGCCTACGGAAAATTTCATGCGAATCAGGGTTTAATCTTGTTGATTTTTTATGTAACGCTGACAGTTGCAAGCTGGCTGGTGCAAGCAGTATTAGGAATAATTCCGATTATTGGTGGAATTCTTTCCGGTTTGGTTCAGTTGGCAGTATCGGTTTGTATCATTGCGTTGATTGTGTTTGGTATGGTGCAGGCTGCACAGGGCAAGGCAAAGACGTTGCCAGTGATTGGGAAGTTTCACCTGATTGGATGACCGGCAATAGGGTTTGCGGGTCTGTTGCGTCATAGCGAACAGCTGCCAGCAGTAACCCATCCTCTGACAATAAAAGAGAAATGCATTCGTCTGTCTGGAGAGAATAAGTATATTCGATTCCCTGACAGCCGCAGAATGCAGAAAGCGGCAATTTTTGCTCCGTTTGCAGTTTCCAATAAGACTGGTAAACGGAGCTATTTTCATTTTCATCTGGAATCAGAACGGGACAGGAGCGGACAGCATTGCCGGAATGAAGCGTGTAGTGTTGTTCTGTGAGGAATGCTTGGCGGTCGGATTCTTCGGGTAGCCGATAGAAGATCGGCAGGGAATTGGTAGCAGGTTTTTGTTTTGGGTGAAGCCAGAGAAATAGCACAATGCCGATGCCGCAAAGTAATAGAGCCAGTAAGAGAACACGAAATTGCATTTTTCGCACAAGAAACCGCTCCTTTCTATTATAAAATTATAGGTTGCAAATAACGAGCCGCAGACAAATAAAAAGTTTTTCGGTGCAGCAGTTTTTCAAAAATGCTGCCGAGGTGTGGGCGAGTAGCCCACGTTTGCGAAGCCAATGAAGCTGCATTCGGGTGGTTTTCCTAGGACAAGCCACAGGCAAATGAAAGTTTTTTGATCCAACAATTTTTCAAAAATGTTGGCGAGGTTCAGGGCGAGTAGCCCTGATCGCTGCCCGCAGGCAGCGAAATTCCTGTGCCATGCTTTTGGCACACGGAGCGGGTGGTGAGAAAAGCGACAGCTTTTCGAGGCGGGGCGAACAAGACCGCCTCGCCTTGTTTCCCTAAAGCAATCAACGGACATCTTGCAACTGTTCCAGTGGAACAGTTGCAACGAAATATTACCTTACAGAAAATCCTGCTCCTAGGAAAAACGGTCTTTAGCGTCCGGCAAAAGGGGGTTCCACCCCTGCTTTTGCCTGCCAGCGTGCTGCAATTGCCCCGTTGCCTTGTTCGAATTTACAATCTTGATTCTCAAGATTCAACTTTGTTTGAATTGGACAGTTTCAAAAGATGCAATTGCAGCAGGAAAAACTTGTTGCAAATATAATTTGCTCCGCAAATGTGGGCTGCTCGCCCACACCTCGCCAGCATTTTTGAAAAATTGCTGGATCAAAAAACTTTTTATTTGATGCATCGTTTGAAAAGAAATAATTATAATTTGCTTCTCAGATTCATTGTAAATCTATGCCCCCATCCTTCAAAAAAGAACCAAAGGAGATGCTTGATATGCGTTTAGATAAATGGCTTTCCGATGCCACTTCCTACACTCGCAGCCAACTGAAACAACTCATCCGTAGCGGTCAAGTAACGGTCAATCAGACGATTGTCAAGAAACCAGAAACACCCGTTCAGGAAACCGATGTTATCTGTTTGCAGGGAAATCCTGTTGAACCAGCAGAATCTTGTTATTGCTTGTTGCTCAATAAGCCATTGGGCTATGTTTGTGCGGTAACAGATGCAACGGAAAAAACTGTGATGGAGTTGATTCCACCAGAATTGCAGCGAAAAGGATTATTCCCAGTCGGCAGACTGGACAAGGATACCAGTGGCATGCTGCTGCTGACGAATGACGGAGCATTTTCCCATGCTCTGCTTGCTCCAAAACGGCATGTTCCAAAATATTATCGGATGCAGCTGGCACGTCCTTATGAAGAATCTTATGCCCAACAGCTTGCAGAGGGGCTGGTGTTGGCAGACGGAACGCACTGCTTGCCGGCGGAAATTTTACCCGTTTTGAATACAGACCGAATGGCAGTCATTTGCTTGCATGAGGGGAAATATCATCAAGTGCGGCGGATGCTGGCGGCAGTCGGAAACCATGTGGAGCAGTTGCAGCGAGTTGCTATCGGAAACCTTTTTTTACCAATCAGTTTACAAATTGGAGCGTGTCAGAAACTGACCAGCACACAAATCAGCCTGCTTTCCCAGCAGCCAGACCCCAAGTCCTTGTGGGAACTGACTCAAAATGGTAATTTTTAGTAAAAAGTTAATAAAAAGTTTCATGATGGAAGAAACCATAGAATTCATGCATTTTATACAAAAAAAATAAAATTCCACCGCGGAAAGCCCCCCTTTTTTTGACGAAATGACATACCCGAAAAAAAAGTTCGTCATATTTGATAAATGTACAAGCTGAAATTTGGGCATATCACGACTTGAAAAAAAATCAAAACTCTGCTATGATTATATCAGAGCTAAGATCGAAACAATGTTCTGGCTGAATTACAGGAAAAACGGTCTGCTTCCGTTTCCCCTGTTTGCGTTTTTCAAAATAAAAATAAACTATTAGGAGGATTGCATCAATGGCAAGTTTATCATTGAGACACATCTACAAAATTTACCCGGGCAATGTTACTGCGGTAAAGGATGTTAATATTGAAATTAAGGATAAGGAATTTATCGTTTTGGTTGGCCCTTCCGGATGTGGTAAGTCCACAACCCTGCGTATGATCGCTGGTCTGGAAGAAATCTCTAAGGGCGAACTGTACATCGGCGACCGTCTGGTAAACGATATCGCTCCGAAGGACAGAGATATCGCAATGGTATTCCAGAACTACGCTCTGTATCCGCATATGACCGTTTATGAGAACATGGCATTCGGTCTGAAGCTGAGAAAAGTTCCGAAGGATGAAATCGACCGCAAGGTAAAGGAAGCTGCAAAGATCCTCGACCTGAGCCACCTGCTCGACCGGAAGCCGAAGGCAATGTCCGGTGGTCAAAGACAGCGTGTTGCTATGGGTCGTGCAATCGTCCGGAATCCGCAGGTCTTCCTGCTGGACGAACCGCTTTCTAACTTGGACGCAAAACTGCGTGCACAGATGAGAACTGAAATCTCTAAGATCCACAAGAAGTTGGGTACAACCTTTATTTACGTTACCCATGACCAGACCGAAGCTATGACCCTTGGTGATCGGATCGTTGTTATGAAGGATGGTATCATTCAGCAGATCGATACACCGCAGAACCTGTATGAAAGACCGGGCAACAAGTTTGTTGCTGGATTCCTGGGTTCTCCGCAGATGAACTTCATCGATGGTGTTCTGAAGAAGAAGAACAACGGCTATTGCGTACAGTTCGCAAAGAAGTACGAATTGGCTGTTCCGGCTGCAAAGGAAGACAAGAAGCTTGCAAACTATGTGGATAAGGAAGTTATTCTGGGTATCCGTCCGGAAGCAATCCACGATGACGAAATGTTCCTGTCCTCTGCAACCACTGGTGTTATTGAATGTGATGTAGACATCACCGAAATGATGGGTGCTGAAAACTTCCTGTATCTGGATTGCCAGGGTACTCCGCTGACTGCTCGTGTTGACCCACGGTCTACTGCAAAGCAGGGCGACAAGAACCTGAGAGTTGCTTTGGATCCGAACAGAATGCACCTGTTCGACAAGGAAACCGAAGAAACCATTATCAACTAATTGGAATCCGCAATTTCCCCTTAAATAAAATTTGTTCGTGAAAAAATCGGCTCTGTCCTGAAGATGGGACAGAGCCGATTTTTGTTTCCAAAAATGGTTAGAAGAAACAAATCTGTGATGGATACAAAGAGAAATTTATGAGATTTCAAATCAAGAACAATTTATTTGAATAAAATAAGAAATTTATTCCATTTTTCAGAAAATCTAACGGAAATAGAAATGGATACTGTTGTATGGACTTAGAAGAAATGCAAAAAAATTGAAAGTGTGGTAAAAAAATCGTAGAGTGGTTGAATTTCGAGAAAGAGTATGCTATAATAAAGCTGTATGTCTAAAGCCCGATTTACACCTTTGGTGTGCCGGAAAAATGTGGGCTTTGGAAGATACAAAATCTAAAAAACTGTGTTGCAGAAATATGGAAAGGAGAGAAACCGCTATGACACAGGGCGGGAAAAAGATGGAAGAAATCCGAAAAACATCATGCATCAAGCGTGTGATCAGTATGCTGCTTGCTGTTTTGATGATTCTGGTGAGTGTTCCGATAAGTTCACTGACGGCTTCCGCATGGGGCGGCCCAGGATTTGGCGGCTTCGGTGGCTGGGGGCGTCCAGGCTGGGGACAAACACCGGATGTTATGACGAATGTTCGTGCGGAATTTACAGATACTTCTTATCATGGAACATCGGAACAGGAATCCGGTGAACTATTTTATATGTATCTATCTTTAGCGGGCAACAATGTCAATCACTGGGGTCGTAGTACGACTTACAGAATTGATATTCCGGAAAACCTTTTGCTTCCTGACTTCCCAGGGCAAGGCCTGCGGGATGGAGCAAAGTATAGTGGCTTTACCATGCATGTGGAAGGTAACAGCCGGTATTTGACCTATGACATTGCAAATGGTCAGACAAAGGCAATCTATTTGAAAGCAAAGTTTGCAAACGGGAAAACCCCGAATGGAGAACAGGCAACCGTAAAAATTACGGCGAGCGGCTCCGGACAGTCGAAAACTTCGACTGTTACAGCAAAATCAAAGATTGCTTGGGATGACAGCAAGTCTGCTGGTCGGGATACGATTTCCCTGTCGCAGTTGAGCGGCAACAATGAAATCCCATATACCTTGAAAGCATATCCGAACTATACCTCAACCAAAAAAGGTGAATGGTGGGTTGGTGCAGTTGAGATGACAGACGTTATCACACTGCCGGATGGCTTGACGTTTCAGAGTGGTGCAAATACAGGCAATATTCAGGACTATTTGACGCTGCCGAATGATGTCGAAATCACATCGGCTTCGGCAAGCGGAAACACCTTGAGCGTAACATGGGTAAAGACAAGCACAAACACCGATGCAGAAATGGCACCGTATACGGTGAACGCTGCATTGAAAACGAACATGATTGAAGTTGGCAATTTCACTTCCGGCAAAATTCACAATGACTTGACTGTTCGGGTTCAGGGTGTTAATTCCACCAATCCGGATCAATGGGAAACCCTGCCGAAGAAGTCCGCAGATGTTACAATTTTAACACCGGCACCGGCAAAAATTGATTTGGAAAAAAGCGTAGAAGGAACTGCTGGCGACGATGCTGCTTCTGTTGCACAATACTATTCCAGCAAGGGCTATCTGGTTTGCGGCGAATATGTACTGTTTGAAGTGAAAGCAACCAACAGCGGCGAAACCGCAAAGGGCGGCACGCTGACACTGACAGACGTTGTTCCGGCTGGCTTGACACCGGTATCCGGCGTTTCTATCACTTCAAAGGATGATAAATCTAAAAAATATGAAACGGATGGTACAATCAGTGGACAGACCGTTACCTGGACAAAGGAAGGGCTTGGTGTGAACGAATCGTTCACCGGCTATGTAGTCTGCAAGGTAGATGACAATATCAGCACTTCCATGCAGTCCGTCCGGAACGCTGTTTATCTCGGCACACCGGAACAGTATGAATCGGTTGCAGCGGCTTATGTCAATATCAAAAAGCCGTCCTCCAGCTTCTCGATTGCAAAATCGGTTGATAAGTCCATTTATTCTGTAGGGGATACGTTGACTTATACGATTACGGTTTCCAATACGGGTGAAGAGGATATCACATTCAGTAGCTTGACTGATGCCTTTAACGATGAAACGAATCTGGAGATTGACAAGTCCAACTTGCCGACTGGCTCTTTTGAGTTAGCAGTTGGAGAAACAAAGACATTCGAGATTCCGGTTACCGTAAAGGAAGGCAAGACTGGTGACATCACCAACACAGCAACTGCAACACCGGAAGGCGGCACGCCGCAGTCCGCATCTGCAACGGCTTCTCAGAACGCATTCAGCTTTGGCGATGGACAGTTCACTAAGAATGTCAGCAGTACGGTTGCCATTGCTAAGGGTTCGATTACTTACACGCTGAAGTACTATAATAATAGTCGTTATGCTGGTAAGTATACTGAAAATGATCCGTTGATTTTCACCGATGACTTTGCACAGTTGAATGATTTGACTGTAACTGGCGTAAAGTTGAATGGAAAAGATTTGACGCTGGCAGATGTTCTGGATGCCAATAATTTTTTAACTGTAAAGTATAGCGGTGATGTTCCGGCATATGGTTCTGTAACCGTTGAGGTAACTTGTCAGGTTGCAGAGGGTGCAAGTGGCACAATTCCGGCAAACACCGCAACGCTTTCTCATGGTTCTGATAAGGCATTGGATGGTACTTCTCCGGAAGTTGAAATTTCTGATATTTCTTTCGATGTGGATAAGTTTGCCATTGCTGATGATGGTACGATTGGGGATTATAAAACCGCTGAAGACATCAAAGGCAATATGACAGCCTGGGATACTGCATTACAAGACTCATCTGTGATTCAGCAGAAAATGGGAGAAGGAGCTTATGGCAGCGTATTGCCAGGACAGCGGATTACATTCTATATTAAGATTACCAATACTGGCGAAACAACATTAACAGAAAAGAACCTGACAATTACAGATGTGATGCAAAATACGATTGCCAGTCAAAATTCTAATGTATACATTGTAGATGCTGGAAATCGTGCAACATTTAGTGGCACATTATGGGATGGTTCTGATCGGATTGGTTCTATTTATAGCGGGAATGTTGGTATTGCAATTGATAGTAGATCTCAAAAGCTTTCTATTCCAAAGGATGGCTATATTGTAGTTGCTTATCAGGTCATTGCACCGGATGCAACCAATCAAAATGGTTCCTTTAGTTCTGGTACAAATAAAGTAACAGTAGAAGCAGAAGGTGTAACTGTAGAGGATTCCATTCAATATAAAGCGGATGCACCGCAAATGGAATTTGAAAAAGGATTTGGAACAGATAGCCATGGAAATGTTTCTGCAAAAGCAAAATCAGAAACGATTGAACCAAAATATGATAGTTCAGGAAAATTCAGTTATGATGATACAGTGGATGCTTTAAAGAAGAGCAGATTTGAGTATACTATAATACTAAGAAATGTATCTACTGCTGCTTCGCTTTATGGAAAAGATGTTACATTAACTGACGTAATTCCAGATGGAATGGAATTTGTCGAAGTAACAGATACAGATGCACGTATGCATAGTGTAGATGTAATAAATCCTCTAAATCCTCGTGGGAAGCCGATTGTTATTTGTCGTAAGCAAGATGTTTCTGATACAGGAACAACGTTGACATTCGATTTGGTAAAGCAAAATTATGCTACAGGTGCATTATTTGATTTTGATTGGTGTATAAATAACAGAGAATTTTTGATGTTTAAATATACCGTAAAATTGACAGATACCAAAGCAGCTCAAATTGCAACTGAATTGCAAAAGCAATGTGCAGACCCAGAAAATGTAGACCTTGTTTCTGAGTTATTCCAAAACAAAGCACAAGTCACCGCAAATAAAGATGTTTTGATTGATGGAAAACCGGGTAGAACGATTACCGATACCGCAGACTTAACCTTGAAGCAGGTTGTCAAGAAGACCGCTCCAGGTCTGACAAAGGCTGCTTATACCGATTTCAAGGCAGTTCGTGCAGATGGTACACTTTCTGGTCTTCCGATATGGGAAATAACTGTTTCTAACCAGAAAATAGGTGAAGACACTGCAGATTTAACGCATATTGTTTTGGAAGATGAACTGGCTGGCGGTATGCAATATGCAGCTGGTGCAATTGATACCACAGACAATCCGGTAAACGGATACAGCTTGGATGGTGGTAACACTTGGAATTATGATTTGGATAACTATGTTACCGTTAACGGCAGCAAATTTACCATAGATTTCAAGGATGCTGTCAAGCTGGCTCCGAATCAGAGCATTCTGATTCATTATGCATCGGATCTTCCGACTGCAACGGATGCAATTCCGGAAAAGACCTATTTCAATAAGACAACCCTTTCCACCAGTGAAAAAATCTATCAGGATCGTGTCACTGCTGGTGACTTGGTAGATGGAAAGCTGGAGGCAACCGCAAGCAATAGCCAAGGCGGCGTGGAAACAACCTCCTTTAAGACGATTTCTTTTGATCCAAAAAATATTGATGAACAACATAAGGATGGTTGGATTGATAACAGTGCAACGGGTCAAAGCGATGGTTATGGACAGGGCAATACCCCGAACGATAACTATGTTAAGGGCTTACAGGGAAAACAAGTTGAATACAAAATTTATGTAACCAATGATTCTACCACAAAGTCTTTGAAGAACTTCACGGTTATCGACCGTCTGCCGTTTGAAAATGTGGACATCGGTCTGGTTTCCGGTTATGACCGTTACTCTGCATTTACGGTAATACCGGATCTTTCAAGTGTGACTTATGAAGTCGGTACATTGACCAACACCACAGATGCAAGAGGTGCATTCTCTGGTACAGAAGTGCAAGGCGTAAAGGTTTCTTATTCTAGCGATAAGCATTCTAGTCTGGATGAGCACGCTGGCGACTGGATGGGCGAATCCGGCAATATGAACTGGCAAGATACTCCAACCAGTGAAATCGTAAACCTGAGATTCCAGTTCCCGAGTACTTTTGAAGTAGATAAGGGTCAGACCGTTTGCATTACCTTCAAGGGAACGATTCCGGATTACGTACAGAATACTGGCGAAGAAAACATCGCATGGAACAGCTTTGCTTATTCTTATCAGTACCTGAATGATAAGAATGAACTGGTAGAAACACCGATGGTCGCAGAACCGGCAAAGGTTGGTGTCTGGGTTCCGGAAGTGAAAGATACCGTTAGCTTGGTTGTCAACAAGGCTTATGATAGTGGTCAGGGCGATACACAGACCTTCTATTTTGCACTCTTTACCGCAAAAACAGATGGTGTGACACCGATCTATGGTGCAGATGGCAAGTTGACAAATGCGAGCGAGTTCACACGTTACAGCAGCGAAATCAAGCCGATTACCGTAAAGGACGGCGAAACAGAAACCGCAACCTTTACCAACATTCCGGCATCGGCAAAGAAGAATCTCTATGTCTTTGAAACCGATGAAAATGGTGTGATTAAGGACAATGTCAATGTTGCAGTTGGCGAACCATTCCCGGCAACAGATGTTGCAAGTGCATCGAAAGACCCGAAAAAGAATATGCCGACCAGTGCTGCCAGTGGAAATAGCGGAATTGGTGTAACTTATTCTGAAGGTCAAAAAGTTGCAGTTGTTCCGTTCCTGAACGAAATTCAGTACGGTAAGATTACCGTAGAAAAGACCTTCAAATCTCCATTTAACACAACAGATACGTTCTACTTTGGCTTGTTCTATAAGACCAAGGATGGTGCGTATGTGAAGTATGGCGATTTGCAGACAGTAACCTTGACGGGTTCTAAGACGGGTGCAACGGATACTGTAACCTTTGACGAAGTTCCGATTCAGCGAAACTGGTATGTATTGGAAACGGATGCAAAGGGCAATCCAGTAACAGACAGCTATCTGGATTACAAGGTTACTTACGGCGATTCTGCTGGTAAGGATCATGCAATTAAATTGGATGATATAAATGTTCCAAAGACTGCAAAGATTACCAACGAAGAATCCGCAACTTATCAGATTCAGGCAACCAAGGTTGTAAACGGCGAAGCCCTTACAAATGAATCTGGTACTTATCGGTTTGCACTGTACAGTTCTGATAAGGAAGAACTGACCAACGATGACCTTGCAGGTCTGACTATGGTTGGTACACCGCAGGATGTTGCAGCTGGTGACAAGGTTACTTTTGACAACCTGAAAGAAAACACCTATTACTATCTGTTTGAATTGGATAGCGATGGCAACATCTTGAAGCAGGGCGACAAGGCAACCAATGGCAAGACAGGCTACATTGTAGAATATCCGAATGCGGATACTCGAGAAACAACCGATGCAGAAACCAATACAACAACCAGCACCGTTTATTATCTCCCGACACAGTTCGGAAAGACGGATGCGGATGAACCGTTGACGGTGGATGATTGCATCAAGCAGTCTGCAATCCAGAACCGGGAACAGACTAAGGCTGTAACTGGTTCGATTACTGTTGATAAGACGGTATTGCAGAACAGCACCAAGCTGACTGACTGGGATGATACCTTCTATGTTGGTTTGTATGTACGGGATGCAGAGGGCAATCTGAAACTGTATGGTGATGTTAGCGAATCTGTACATACATTAACAAAGGATGCTCCTTCTACCATCTTTAAAAATCTGCCGGCGAAGACCGATACAGAACCGGATGCTGGAATGTATTACATTGCAGAATGTGATGACAAGGGTACTCCGTTCTCAGATGGTACAAACGGCAATTATACCATTTATTATAATGTAAATGGTTCAGACAGTGCGGACGTTTATGGTGCAGTGCTGCTGGATGGTCGGTTTGATACTGCTCCGACTGGTGCAGTTTCTGTTACCAATAAGACTGTAAGTGTTACACGGACATTGGTCAAGAAAGACCTTGCAGACAAGGACGGTGCAGCACTGACAGGTGCAAAGTTTGCAATTTATACCAAACTTGCATATGAAGCATATCAGAACGGACAGGAAACGACTTTGTCTGCAATTCAAGAAAATATTACAGACAAAATCACTGCCAATCTCGCAGAAAATACGGAATATGTTCTGGTAGAAACCACCGCTCCGGAAAATTATGCAATTATGAACCCAATCTTCTTTACTGTCAATGCAAACGGTCAAATCGTTTTGTCGGATAACACGAGAGAAGATGTTGAGGTTCACAATAATGACGTTGTCGTTGATACAAACGTTTGGACTTCCGAGCTGACTGCTTACGACTCGAAGGAATCTACGATTATCATCGGCAAATATGACATCACAAAGCAAACGGAACTTGCAGGTGCAACCCTGACCCTGACCTCTGAAAATGATGTCGATTGGAGCAAGGTTACACTGGAAAACAAAACCGCTGTTTTGGATGAAAATAAGAAGCAAATTGGTATTCAGTGGATTTCTACCGGTACTGATGCAGTTATCAAGGGATTGCCGGACGGCGATTACACCTTGGCAGAAACCGGAAGTGAATTTACTTCTGAAACCGATGGAAAGGCGTATAAAGTCGCAGAAGGTACGGCAACCTTTACGCTGACCGATGGAACAATTGCCAATACTACAGGAACAACAGACACGGTTGACGCAGATGCAGCAGATAGCTACTTCTATTACAATGGAACAGAAAGTAATATCACTCTTGCAGTTTGTGATGTCGTGATAGGAACAACCATTATCATCAACAAGCATGACATTGACACCGAGGAATCCAGCAGAGTCAACTTGCCAGATGCGAAAATGAAGTTGACACCGCAGGAAGGTCAGACCATAGATCTGAGTAAGATCATATTGACTGACGGAAATGTTCTGACACAGACAAGGGATAGCATTATTTGGACAACCGAGGAATTTATCAGTACGAAACTGGAAAATGTTCCGGATGGCAAGTATTTCTTGACCGAAGATGCTGCTCCGAATGGCTATACCGTTGTAACAGCATTCTCCTTTGAAGTAAAGGGTGGAAAAGTCATTACTGCTTCCAGAGAAGATGGTTCGATTACCATCAAGGAAGATGAAAATATTATTTCTGTCAACGATAAGCGGACAGAAGTAAGTATTAGCAAGGTTGATGCTGCAAATGATGAAGAGTTGCCGGGAGCAACCCTTACCCTGACCAACAAAGACCTGACTGCAGAACAGTGGCAGAAAATCGCATTTGAGAACTTTAACCTCTCAAATGAAAACGTTGACCTTACATTGACAGAAGCCGGCAATGGTGTTTATTGGGTATCCGGAGTAGAGCCGACTAACATTGTTGGTCTGCCGGCTGGCACTTACACCTTAACAGAAACCGTTGCTCCGGATGGCTATGCTTATTCTGAAGACATTACCTTTATCATTGGCTCTGATGGCAAGGTTGTTGACAAAACAACTGGTGCTGACTTGAATGGAACAGTTGTCATGAAGGATTATCGGGCAGAACTGACCATTTCCAAGAAGGATGGCAGTGATGCGTTCTTGGCTGGTGCAACCTTGCAGCTGCTCAGCAAGACCACAGATCCGCTGAATCTGGACGATGTTCAGATTGATGGCAAGCCGCTGACCGAAGATCAGAAGGTAACCGTAGATGGCAGACAGGGCATTCAGTTCGTTTCGACCGATGCAGAAATGAAGATTACCGGCTTGCCGGCAATCGAGTATGAATTGTCAGAAGTTTCTGCTCCGACCGATTACTTGAAATCATCAGATGTGCAGGATGTTATTTTAACGAAAGCAATATTTGATGATGAAGGAAATCAAATTCCTGTTTCGAAAAAAGTTGTCAACAACAAGTTGGGTGAATTGACCATTCAAAAGATTGATCAGGATGGCAACGCTTTGACAGGTGCAACGCTGCAATTAAAGGCAGACGATGCAAATGTTGACTGGTCGAGTGTAAAGCTGAATGGCGATGCAGTAGCAGACCTGATTTCCGCAGAAGATGCAACCGTTTTGGTTTGGACTTCTACCGGAGAATCCATGACCTTTAAGGGCTTACCGGCTGGAACTTATGAAGTTTCCGAAGTTTCCGCTAAGGCTGGTTACCTCGCAACGACACAGAAATGGGCTGTAACCGTTTCTGCAAATGGTGCAATATCTGTAAATAATCAGGTATCCACAGACGGTCAGGATCGTTCGATTATTACCATTACCAACGAAGCAAGCACCATTCAAATTAACAAGAAAGCACTTGACGGCGGAAACATTGCAGCAGAAGAAGCAGAATTCAAGCTGACTGCAAAAGATGAACATGCAACGCTGAACAGTGTTCAGATTGGTGCAACCAAGATTACAGAAGATACGACATCCGCAACATTCAAGGGAAATGTTACCATTTCTGCTTTGCCGGATGGCACGTATGAACTGGAAGAAATCACAGCTCCGAACGGATTCACAACGATTTCCACCTTTACCTTTGTTGTAAAGAATGGCGTTGTAACAACCGTATCGGAAGTAACAAACGGCGAAGTTGAAAAGTCCGAAGATGGAAAGACCTTGACCATCAAGGACGAACGTTCTGCAATCCAGATTGACAAGCGGGACATCACTGGCGAAAACGAAGTTGCAGGAGCAACCTTGACCCTGACCAATGATGACCTGACCACAGAACAGTGGGATGCAATTGCTGCTGCAGACACAGATTTGACAGCAGTGGGCAATGGTGTTCAGTGGACATCTGGCGATGCTGCAAAGAGCATTGTTGGTTTACCAAGCGGAACTTACACGCTGAAAGAAACTGCTGCTCCGGATGGCTATGCATATGCCGAAGATTTCACCTTTACGGTTGAAAAGGACGGCACGATCACAGTAGATGCAGCAAACAAGGACGAAAACGGCGTGATCGTCATGAAAGATGCTGTCACAAAGGTATCCATTGACAAGCGAGATATTACCGGTGAGAACGAAGTACCGGAAGCAACCCTCCAGGTAAAGGATGAAGCTGGTAAAGTCGTTGAAGAATGGACATCCTCCGACAAGCCGCATGACATCAGCGGAAAGCTGATTGCTGGTAAGACCTATACGCTCCACGAAGAGAATGCTCCGGATGGTTATGCGTATGCTGAAGATTTCACCTTTACGGTTGAAAAGGACGGCACAATTACAGTAGACGCAGCAAACAAGGATGAAAACGGCGTGATCATCATGAAGGATGATGTCACAAAGGTATCCATTGACAAGCGAGATATTACCGGTGAGAACGAAGTATCGGGAGCAACCCTCCAGGTTAAGGATGAAAACGATAATATCATCGAAGAATGGACATCCTCCGACAAGCCGCATGACATCAGCGGAAAGCTGATTGCAGGTAAGACCTATACGCTCCACGAAGAGAACGCTCCGGATGGTTATGCGTATGCCGAAGATATCACCTTTACGGTTGAAAAGAACGGCACAATCACAGTAGATGCAGCAAACAAGGATGAAAACGATGTTATCATCATGAAGGATGATGTCACAAAGGTATCCATCAGCAAAAAGGCAATGACTGGTTCGGATGAACTGGCTGGTGCAGAGCTGAAACTGTACTATGTAACCCAGAACGATCAGGGCGAAGTTACACTGGAAGTGGATGCTTGGACATCTGGCACAGAAGCACACGTGATAGAAGGTGCACTGATTGCTGGCGGCACTTACAAACTGGTGGAAATCACCGCTCCGGATGGCTATCAGGTTGCAGAATCCATTACCTTTACCATTGACAAGACCGGCAAGGTTCTGGTAAATGGCGAAGATGTAAATGGTCAGGTAACCATGTATGATGCAGCGTTGGGTGATGTTGTCATCAGCAAGCGTGCAGTCAATGGCACGGAAGAACTCGAAGGTGCAAGCCTGAAGATTACCGATGCAGACGGCAAGACCGTTGCAGAATGGGTATCGGAACAGACACCAAAGACCATTCAGCTGGATGCTGGCACATATACCTTGACAGAAGAAACCGCTCCAGATGGTTACACGGTTGCAGAATCCATTGAATTTGTTGTGGATGCAGCAGGCAAGGTAACTATAAACGGCGAAGATGTCAATGGTACGGTTCTCATGGAAGATGATACGACTAAGGTAACCATCAGCAAGAAGGACATCACTGGCGACAACGAAATCCCAGGAGCAACCCTCCAGATTAAGGATGAAAACGGTGATGTTGTAGACGAATGGACATCGACCGACCAGCCGCACGAAATCAACGGCAAGCTGATTGCAGGTAAGGAATATACGCTCCATGAAGAGCATGCTCCGGATGGATATGCATATTCCGAAGATGTGAAGTTTACCGTAGACGAAACCGGAAAGGTAACCGAAGTTACCATGAAGGACGATGTCACAAAGGTATCCATCAGCAAGAAGGACATCACTGGCGACAACGAAATCCCAGGAGCAACCCTCCAGATTAAGGATGAAAACGGTGATGTTGTAGAAGAATGGACATCTTCCGATAAGCCGCATGAAATCAATGGCAAGCTAATTGCAGGTAAGGAATATACGCTCCATGAAGAGCATGCTCCGGATGGATATGCATATTCCGAAGATGTGAAGTTTACCGTAGACAAGACCAACAAGGTAACCGAAGTTACCATGAAGGACGATGTCACAAAGGTATCCATCAGCAAGAAGGACATCACTGGCGACAATGAAATCCCGGGAGCAACGCTCCAGATTAAGGATGAAAACGGTGATGTTGTAGAAGAATGGACATCGACTGACAAGCCGCATGAAATCAATGGCAAGCTAATTGCAGGTAAGGAATATACGCTCCATGAAGAGCATGCTCCGAATGGTTATGCATATTCCGAAGATGTGAAGTTTACCGTAGACAAGACCAACAAGGTAACCGAAGTTACCATGAAGGACGATGTCACAAAGGTATCCATCAGCAAGAAGACACTGACTGGTTCAGACGAACTGGCTGGTGCAGAACTGAAACTGTACGAAGTAACCGAAAACGAACAGGGCGAAACGGTAGAAACCGAAGTCGATGCTTGGACATCCGGCACAGAAGCTCACGTGATTAACGGCAAGCTGATTGCTGGCGGCAAGTATAAACTGGTAGAAATCACCGCTCCGGACGGCTATCAGGTTGCAGAAGCAGTGACATTCACCGTAAACAAGGACGGTACTCTGACAGAGGTAACCATGCATGACGCAGTCGAGGGCGAAATCGCCATCAGCAAGCAGTCCGTCAACAGCACAGAAGAACTCGAAGGTGCAAAACTCAAGATTACCGATGCAACTGGTAAGACCGTTGCAGAATGGGTATCAGAGAAAACACCGAAACTGGTTCAGCTCGATGCTGGCACTTACACTTTGACAGAAGAAACCGCTCCGGACGGCTATGTATTGGCAGAATCCATGACCTTTACCGTTGACAAGAACGGCAAGGTTACAGTAAAGAACGAAAACGGCGAAGATGTAGATGCTGGCGGCATTATCGTGATGAAAGATAATACCACCAAGGTATCCATCAGCAAGCAGGACATTACTGGCGACAAGGAAATTCCGGGAGCAAAGCTTCAGGTCAAGGATGAAACCGGTAAGGTCATCGAAGAATGGACTTCCACCGACAAGCCGCACGAAATCAACGAAAAGTTGGTTGCTGGCAAGACTTACACCCTCCACGAAGAAAATGCACCGGATGGCTATGCATATGCCGAAGATGTCGAATTCACTGTGGATGAAAAGGGTGAAGTTACAACTGTTGTCATGAAGGATGCGGCAACAGAAGTTTTCATCAGCAAGCAGGATATCACCGGAACGACAGAAGTAGAAGGGGCAACCCTCTCGATTCTGGACGAAAACGGCGAACAGGTTGCAAAGTGGATCTCCACGAAGAACGCGTATGTTCTGAAGGGTGTTCTGAACGCTGATACAACCTATACCCTGCACGAAGAAAACGCACCAGATGGTTATGCGTATGCAGAAGACATCACCTTTACCATTGACAAGACCGGCAAGGTTACTATCAACGGCGAGGATGTCAACGGTCAGGTTATCATGAAGGATGACGTGACAAAGGTAACCATCAGCAAGCAGTCTGTAACCGGCAGCGAAGAAGTTCCGGGTGCAACCCTCCAGATTCTGGATAAGGATGGCAAGGTTGTAGAAACATGGACTTCCGGCGATCAGCCGCACGAATTTACAGGCAAATTGATTGCAGGCGAAACCTACACGCTGCATGAAGAAAATGCACCGGAAGGCTACGCTTATGCAGAAGACATCACCTTTACAGTAGAAAAGAACGGCACGGTTACCGTAGATGGCAAGGATGTCAACGGTACAGTTGTCATGAAGGATGACGTTGCAAAGGTAACCATCAGCAAGCAGGATCTCACCAGTGGCGAAGAAGTTCCGGGTGCAACCCTCCAGATTCTGGATAAGGATGGAAAGGTTGTAGAAGAATGGACATCCACCGATCAGCCGCATACCGTACAGGAAAAGCTGACCGCAGGAGAAACTTACATTCTGAAGGAAACCAATGCACCGGATGGCTATGGCTATGCGGAAGAAATCTCCTTCACCGTAGAAAAGAGCGGTAAGATTACCGTAAACGGCGAAGATGTCAACGGTCAGGTTGTCATGAAGGACGATGTGACCAAGGTATCCATCAGCAAGAAGACCTTGACTGGTTCGGATGAACTGGAAGGGGCAGAACTGAAACTGTATGAAGTAACTGAAAATGCACTGGGCGAAACCACAGAAACCGAAGTGGATGCTTGGACATCCGGCACAGAAGCACATGTCATCAATGGCAAGCTGACTGCTGGCGGCAAGTATAAGCTGGTAGAAGTGACCGCTCCGGATGGCTATCAGGTTGCAGAAGCAGTAACATTCACTGTAAACAAGGACGGCAGTCTGACAGAAGTTGTAATGCGTGACGCAGCCGAAGGCGAAATTGCCATCAGCAAGCAGGCAATCAACGGCACGGACGAACTGGAAGGTGCAAGCCTCAAGATTACCGATGCAGCTGGCAAGACCGTTGCAGAATGGGTATCAGAGAAGACACCGAAACTGGTTCATCTGGATGCTGGCACTTACACTCTGACAGAAGAAACCGCTCCGAACGGTTATACCGTTGCAGAATCCATTACCTTTACCGTGGACGAAGCAGGCAAGGTTACTGTAAATGGCAACGATGCTGGCGGCGTGATTACGATGAAGGATGATACCACAAAGGTTTCCATCAGCAAGCAGGATTTGACTGGTTCTCAGGAAATCCCAGGTGCAACGCTCCAGATTCTGGATCAGAATGGCAGCGTGGTAGAAGAATGGGTATCTGGTACAGATGCACACTACATCGAAGCAAAACTGACCGCAGGCGAAACCTATACGCTGCATGAAGTTGGTGCACCGAATGGTTATGCATATGCAGAAGATGTTGTCTTTACCGTTGGTACAGACGGCAAGTTGCAGACGGTAACTATGCAGGATGACACCACAAAGGTATCCATCAGCAAGCAGGATCTGACCACTGGCGAAGAATTGCCAGGTGCACAGCTCTCCTTGTATGATGCAGATGGTCAGCTGGTTGAAAGCTGGGTATCCACCGATCAGCCGCATTATCTGGAAGGCGTTTTGACCGCTGGTGCAACCTACCGACTGGTAGAAATCACCGCTCCGGATGGCTATATGACTGCGGAAGATGTGACCTTTACTGTCAGCGAAGATGGTTCTGTGGATGAAGTTGTGATGCAGGATGAAAAGACCCAGGCAGAAATCAGCAAGCAGGACATTAGCGGCAAGGAAATCGCTGGAGCACATCTGACGGTTACTTACACCGCAAAGGATGGCAAAACCTACACGCTGGATTCTTGGGTATCCGAAGAAGGCAAGTCGCATACGATTACGGGCTTGCAGGTTGGTACGGTTTATACTTTGCAGGAAAAACAGGCTCCGGATGGCTATGAACTGGCAGAATCCATTGACTTCCTGTTTGATGAAAACGGCGTTCTGAATCTGGTAACTTACCAGAAGGATGAGGCTGGAAACATCACCGAAACCGTATATACAGCAGTTGACCAGATTGTTATGGTAGACGTTGCTAAGACAACCACTACTACAACAACGACCACAACGACGATCACCGAAGCAACAACAACTACTACAACAAAACCGACAACCACCACCACAACGACCACCGAAGCAACCACTACTACAACAACAAAACCGACAACCACAACAACAACGACCACCGAAGCAACAACTACTACAACAACAAAACCGACAACCACCACCACCACAACGACAACCACCGAAGCAACAACTACCACAACAACAAAACCGACTACAACGACAACCACAACCACAACCACCAAACCGACTACAACCACCACAACGACAACAACGACAACCACTACTACAACCACAACGACTACAACCACCACTACTACAGAAGAAATCACAACCACCGAGGAAGTAACCACCACAGAAGAAGTCACTACGACAGAAGAAGTGACTACAACTGAGGAAGTGACTACCACGGAAGAAGAAACGACCACCGAAGAAGTAACCACAGAAGAAACCACGACCGAAACCACCATTCCGGAACGGACGATTACCATTCATAAGATTGCTCCAGTTGCTGCATCTGCAACGCAGTCTGAAGATGGCATCTATACGATTCAGTATGACCCGCACGATATGGCTGGCGTAACCTTCGGCATCTATGATGCAGATGGAAATCTGGTAGAAACTGTGATTACAGACGAAAACGGCTATGCAGAAAGCAGCATCCTGAACGGCGATTATTACACTGTACAGGAAATGCAGACTGTCAGCGGCTATGTGATGAGCACAGAACCGTATGTCATCGACTTCACCACCAATGAAGGCGACACTGCAAACTTGGAAATCACAAACGATATCATTCGTTGCCAGATTCACCTCTCCAAGCAGTTGGAAGGCAATGCTGGTGATATTACCATGGTACAGTTTGGCTTGTATACCGCTCAGGACATTCCGCTCCTGGATGGTACAGTTGTTCCGAGTGACAGCTGCATCGGTATTGCCAATGCACAGGAAGACGGCACAATCTTGTTTGAAGATACGCTGCCGGCTGGTAACTATTATGTGAAGGAACTGGCAACCGCAGATGGCTATGTACTGTCGGATACCATTTATCCGGTAGAAATCATTTATCCGGAAGACCAGACCATTGCAGATATTACCTTTGAAGTCAACAACGGTGATCCGATTATCAACTATCAGACAACTACCACAACAACGACTACCGAAGAAGTTACTGAAACACAACCAGAAGAAACGACTGTTACAACCGTAACAGAAACAACAGCCTCTACTGGTACAAGTGATGTACACGGTGGTACAGATTCTAAAACAACAACTTCTACTACAACGACAACAACAACTACCACTACTACGACAACGACCACAATTACAACTACGAAGGATGATTCTTCTTCGACAACGAAGAAGAAAACGACATCTTCTTCTGGTTCTGGCAAGACCTCTTCCGGCGGCAGCAGCAGCGGCAGCACGAAGACGACACCGAAGACAGCAGATGATCGGATGCTTCCGATTGTCATCACTGGCAGTGCAGCATTCTTGTTTGCAGCAGCAAGCAAGCCGAAACGGAAGAAGAATCAGAAGGTGTAAACCGACTGACTGGAGGGATTTGGTAATCAAATCGCTCTGACCGACAACCGGGAAAATAGACAGCAGAAAGACCGTTGGCAGAAATGCCAGCGGTCTTTTGTTTTTCAGCGTGCTTTTTGGGGTTCTTGTGAAAAGGATATTGACGAACATGCTGAAACTATGGTACAATAGACAAAATACAAAAGAAAAGTTCCTCGATTTTGGGGCAATTGTAGGAGAATAGAAAGGATTATTTTATGAAATTTCCATATAAAGGTATTTTTACATTTTGTACAGCAGTCTGTTTGTTTGCAGGTTCCATGCCGATTTCTAAGGTGGCAGCATCTGCGAAAACGTCACCTCGAAAGACCGTGCAGGCGGACTGTGTTTCTGATTTTGCGGATGCCGATTCCGAGGATGGGTATTTGCCCTTACAGGGAGCAGCTGCATCCTTTGAAAACAGCGATGAGGAACAGCCGCTGTATGGCAGTGCAGCAGAAACGGATACTGTACCGGAATCCTATGATTTGCGGGAGCAGGGTATTATCACTTCTGTAAAAGATCAGGGTTCTGATGGTATGTGCTGGGCGTTTGCAACGCTGGGGGTAGCAGAAAGTCACCTGCTGAAATATTATGAAACCGATTTGGATAATATCAATGATATGGACTTGTCCGAAGAGCAAGTTGGCTATTTTCTCTATACGCCCGACCCGCAGCCACTCAGCCCAACTTATGGCGATGCCATTATTCAGGCAAAAAAGGGAGCATCCGGCGGAAACGCCCTGCATGCATCGTTTTTTCTCAGCACTGTTGGCGTTCAGGAAGAAGCCTATTTGCCCTATCAGGGCTGTTCTGGATTTCATTCGGAATATCAGCGGAAGCAGGCTGCTTATCGAATGACAGGTTCAGAAACCATGCTCAGCGTGCAAACAAAAAGCGAACGGGAAACGATTAAAAAACGCATGATGCAGAACGGCGGCATTTATGTTGCTTTTCATAGCAGTGGTGCAAATTATTATGACAACGGAACGACATATGCATATTATCAGAGCGATTCCAGTTATTATAATGCAAACCATGCGGTTTTACTGATTGGCTGGGACGATAACTATGCAAAGGAAAACTTTGACCCGAAGGAACAGCCAAAAAATAATGGTGCGTGGCTGGTAAAAAATAGCTGGGGCGATGGAAAATTAGATGATGGCTATTTCTGGATTTCTTATGAAGATACCAGTCTGGGCGAGTATGCAAGCTTTACCTTTGAGCCACGGGAAGACAGCGGAAACATCTATTATTATGACGGTGCAGGGTATAGCGTTGCGTATTCGTTTGATTCTGTGGCAAATGTTTTTCGGGCAGAAGAGGACGAAACGCTGTCCCGTGTGGGCTTTTATCAGACTAGTTATAATGGCAATAATCCAAAGTATCAGATTCAGGTTTATCGCCTGTCAGAAACAGCAACTGACCCGACCGATGGCGAACTGTTATTGGATACTACAGGGCATTCCGGCGGATTTGGTTATCAGGAAATTACCTTGCCGGAAACGGTTTCTTTGCAGAAGAATGAGCGATTTTCTGTGGTATTGTCGATGAAAATCAAGAAGAATCAAACCTGGCAAAATGGCTATCTGACCATTGAAGAAGATTTCGATGCTAATAATTATAGCATGCAGTTTTCTGCCCAGCCAGGACAGAGTTATATTTTGGATCAGGGTAGCACAGAATGGCTGGATGCCACACAGTTAACTGGGGAAAAGGGTGCGTTTCACAATGTGAATCTGCATGCAATCATGCTGCCGAAAGAACAAGAAATGGACACAGCACAGCTGCAAGCGATTGAAACTTGTGCGAAAGCAGCAAATGAAACCGATATTGCAGAAGTAGCAGCTACGATATTAGAATTGTCGAAAGAAGAAACGATCCCGCAGGGGTTGTTGAATCGTGTTACTGCTGCATTAATGGGGCTGTTGGAAGAACAAGGAACGATTACTTATCCAGATTATGCATACCCACATGCAAAATGGGGCGATATCAATGAAGATGGCGTGGTAGATGTGGAAGATGCGGTTCTGGTGCTGACCACTTATGCAAAGAAAGCCGCTGGACGGGAAAATTCTTTGCGGTATTGGCAGCTGATTCAAGGGGATGTGAACGGAACTTTGGATGATTTGACGGTAGAGGATGCTGTAGCGATTTTGACATATTACGCAAAGAATGCATCCGGACAGGAAGCAACATTTGCAGAACGTCAAAATTCTGTGCCATAAAAATATAACCAATGATGCAGCAACATCGCAAAATTGCACGCCGCAGGCGACTGCGGTCGAGCTGGCTCAGCTCGGCGGAGGGGGTGATTCCCCACAGTGTGGGGAAATGTCCCGAAGGGACAAAAGGGCAGGGCTTCCTCTAAATAGGGGGACAAGCTGTCCAATGTCATTAACTTAAAACGGCTCTTGAATGGCAAGCAGAATGTCTGGAAGTATCAAAATGGCGAGGAAAAGAGCGATTCGGACGGACGGGAGAAAGATGTTTGATGATGTCAGATTTGAGTGCGTTCAAGACACGCGAAAGAGAGGGA